>Ga0116191_1000389_pt1 | contig 40594 bp, 46 predicted proteins | sample AD_UKC111_MetaG_FD_89897 | JGI IMG/M metagenome (GOLD analysis project Ga0116191, IMG submission 89897) | Active sludge microbial communities of municipal wastewater-treating anaerobic digesters from Hong Kong - AD_UKC111_MetaG | ecosystem: Engineered > Bioreactor > Anaerobic > Digestate... | reverse complement strand
GGCTGTAAATTCAAGTAATTTTAATTCAAAAAGCCTTTATATTTACCAATAGTGGGTGAATAAACCAAATTCTGCAATTTGACTGATTTGGCGACGTGGAATCCGGGTTATATATGGTCGATGTGCTCGGCTTCGACAAAGCCGTGGTTCCATCTCTGCGTGAGAATCTTTTTCGCCAATACGGAACCACCTTGCGAGGGTTAAAGACTGTGTACAATATCGACGAAGACGACTTTCTCGAATATGTACACGACATTCCCCTTGATCAATACCTGCGGCCGGATAAGGAACTGGCCAGAATACTGAACCTTTACTCAGAACGCAAAGTGATTTTTACCAATGCCAGTCGAGAACACGCTGAGCGGGTGATCTCCGTCATTGGCCTGGAAGGGATTTTCGACCAGGTCATCGATATCATACAAATCAGCCCCTGGTGCAAACCTTTCCCTGAAGCATTCACGAAGGCATTTGAAATCGCCAGGGTTGGTGAACCCGGTAATTGTGTACTCCTGGATGATTCACAGCGAAATTTACTGGCCGCGAGGCAGTTTGGGGTCTATACAATCCAGGTGGGCACCGAAACTCGTTGTGATGGCGCAGACGCAGCCGTGATGTCTTTGCTGGACCTACCCACCGTCATCCCGGTTAGTTCGGATATCATGAGGGTTAATTAACCCATGGATCATCCAATTACCACACTCGGCTGGGTATTGATCATCTTCCTGATCCTCCTGATCGTATCGCTAAATGTCAGCCTCTTTACCAGCATGAAAAAGAAAAATCACGCTGACAAAGATCACTGGATTACAAAATTAAACGATGCAGGGCAAATTCTCAAAGACCCGTTCAAAAACGAAAATATCAAGATGAAAGAACTCTCTGATAAAGTAGAACAATTACAAACCAATCAGAATAAAATGCATGACACTTCTGATAACCATACACATGCTGGAGACAAAATATGAATCAAAATCACACCGGCAGAACCATCCTTATCATCTTGCTCGCCCTGTTCCTTTTGGCAGGTGCTTTTTCAGGCGGGCTTATCGCAGGCTGGTTGATCCCCTCTACCTCGGAAATTACTTCAATTACAGATATCCCATCTGCAATCACAGAAGGAACACAAACCGCGTCTGAAACCTCGGAAGCTTCAGACCTGGAAAAATTATTTAAGCCCTTCTGGGAATCCTGGGATATCATCCATAATCAGTATGTTGACCAACCTGTAGATGATCTGAAACTGATGCAGGGAGCCATCCGCGGCATGATTGACGCGCTTGGTGATGAACATTCCGGATACATGGATCCTGAAGAATTCAAACAGGCCAACATGCCTCTTGAAGGTTCGTACACCGGAATCGGGGCGTGGGTGGATACTACAGGCGACTATCTGACCATTGTCAGCCCTATGCCCGGATCCCCGGCTGAGGAAGCCGGATTGCTGCCTGGTGATGAGATCATTGCCATCGACGGTGAAGATGTCACATCAACCGGTCCGAGTATCGTACTGCAATCCGTCCTGGGACCCGAAGGCACTACCGTTGTACTGAAGATTCACCGCCCTGACACTTCCGAAACGATGGAATTTTCCATTATTCGAGAAAAGATCGAAATACCCTCCATTGAAAGCAAGATGCTGGATGAAAATATCGCCTATATCTATCTCTCGACTTTCGGTGAGTCTACATCAGATGACCTGAAACAGGCACTGGATGAGCTTCTCGCCCAGAATCCTACTGGTTTGATCCTTGACTTGCGAAACAACACCGGCGGTTACCTCGATACCGCTATTGAAGTTGTGTCGCAATTCATTCCTGACGGAGTAGTTATGATTGAAAAACTGGGCACCGGCGAAGAAATCACTTACGATGCCATTCCCGGCGGTATAGCCACTGAGATCCCCCTGGTTGTTCTGGTTAACGGGGGTTCAGCTTCTGCATCGGAAATTACCGCAGGGGCTATCCAAGACAGGGAGCGCGGAGTTCTGGTGGGAACAACGACATATGGAAAAGGTTCAGTACAAAACTGGGTTGAACTCGACGACAGCCAGGGAGCTGTGCGCGTCACAGTTGCCCGATGGCTAACCCCGAATGGACGGTTGATCCATAAGATCGGATTGACACCGGATTATGTAGTCGATATCACTGAACAGGATGTAAGTGACGGTAACGACGTACAATTACAAAAAGCCATTGAACTCTTATTAAATGGAGAATAACAGGTATTCTGCACAAGTTTTCAGAGGATTAATTGACATATCTCTCTGCAAGGGGTATAATCCTCTCTCGTTGGTAAACGAAAATGAAAGAGGCCCATGGTATATATGAGCGCTGAAGAAGTAACCATCCAAAAAATTGAACCTAAAATGCAATTTACAGGTAAGGTGATCAAAGTCAACCTAGCTGGTGCGGTACTGGATATCGGTATCGGTAAACCTGCTTTGCTTCACGTTACGCAAATTGCTGTTCCTGAAAATACCCAGATCAAACGCGTTGACGACATCCTCCAGGTTGGACAGGAAGTGGATGTCTGGATCAGAAGGGTTGCACGCAAGGACGGCGAAGAACGTATTGAATTGACCATGATCAAACCCCTTGACCTTGAGTGGCGTGAGATAAAGGTCGGCAATACTGTGAAAGGAAAAGTCGTACGCCTCGAGAAATTCGGCGCATTCGTGGAAATTGGCGCCGAGCGACCCGGATTGGTGCATATCAGCGAAATGGCTCATGGGTATGTCAAAGTTCCATCCGACGTGGTAAAAGAAGGCGACGAGATCGAAGCACAGATCATTGATGTGAACCGCCGCAAAAAGCAAATTAAATTAAGCATGAAAGCCCTCCAACCCGAGCCGGAAGTGGTTGTGGAAGAAAAACCAAAGTCCGCTCCTGCTGCCCGTCCCACTGGAGAAGCAAAACGTGAAAGACGCAGCGAGAAAAAACCACGCCGTAAATCCGATGTGGACAATTCAGCCCTGCTTGAAACAATCAACGAACCCGCAGAGGCTGAACCAACTGTAATGGAAATTGCCATGCGTGTTGCAATGGAAAAAGCCAAAGACCGCAAGAAGAGCCAGGAATCCAAAAAGGACAAATCAAGTTCAAAGGAACAGGAAGATATCCTGACTCGAACTCTCGAAAACAAGGTTCAAACAAATTAGCACCTAAAAAACCATCCTCCGGGATGGTTTTTCTTTTGCGTCTGCTTATCTCTTGTGATAAACTAATTTTATGAGGTAATCATAGTAATACTATGCCAATTCTACATTTAGCAATAAAGCCATTTTCTCATTGGCTCATCTCTCGAGGAGGTGCAATCAAACGCCCTCCTCGCTTCTTTATATTACACGGTAGGAGCGAATCATGACGACAAAATACATCTTTATCACTGGAGGCGTTGTCAGTTCGGTTGGCAAAGGAGTTACAGCTGCAGCCATTGGACGCCTGCTCAAAGAACGCGGCTTTAAAGTAGCTGTACAGAAACTGGATCCTTATATCAATGTCGATCCGGGCACGATGAGCCCTTACCAACATGGAGAGGTTTTTGTTCTGGATGACGGTGCAGAGACAGACCTCGACCTCGGACATTATGAGAGGTTTATCGATGTTCGCTTGAACCGGGTGTGCAATATCACAACCGGTCAAGTGTATGCCGAAGTGATCGCCAAGGAAAGGCGCGGCGATTTCCTCGGTGGAACAATCCAGGTGATACCGCATATCACCAATGAAATCAAACGAAGGATCGCTCTTGTCTCAAAATCCACCGGTGCAGATGTTGTGCTTGTGGAAGTGGGAGGTACGGTCGGCGACATCGAAAGCCTTCCCTTCCTCGAAGCGCTGCGTCAACTTCGAACAGACCTGGGGCGCGAAAACACCGCCTATATCCACGTAACCTGGCTGCCATATATTGGGGCCACAGACGAACTGAAGACCAAACCGACACAGCACTCCGTTCATGAATTACGCTCGATCGGTATTTCACCCGATATGATCATCGCACGCAGTGACCAGCCGGTCTATGACAATCTGCGTGAAAAGATTGCACAATTCTGCGATGTTGAAAAACGTGCCGTGATTCCCATGACAACAGTCTCAACATTGTATGAAATCCCGCTCTTACTGGAAAAAGAAAATGTCGCGGGATACCTTCTTGAACGCCTGGGGCTTCAACCGAAGAAAGAACCCAACTGGCAGGTATGGGAAACCCTGGTTACTGAAACTAAACGCAAGAAACCAAAAGTCACCATCGCTTTGGTGGGCAAATATGTAGAGCTTCATGACGCCTACATTAGTGTGCGTGAAGCCTTAAAACATGCCGCCCTCCCTCTCGGTGTAGAATTGGACTTAAAATGGGTTCATTCTTCTGATCTCGAAAAAGGAAAAGGCCTCGAAATATTCAACAAGGTCAGCGGCATCATTGTACCTGGAGGATTTGGCAGTCGGGGAATCGAAGGAAAAATCCTTGCGGCCAACCTGGCACGCACACGCAAGATTCCATATTTTGGTCTCTGCCTGGGAATGCAATTAATGGTAGTGGAGTTCGGCCGTTACGTATTGGGAACAGACCAGGTCAATTCTGCGGAATTTGATCCGGCCACCCCCAACCCTGTGATCGATCTCATGGCAGAACAACAGGATATTAAGGAAATGGGCGGCACAATGCGCCTCGGACTTTACCCGTGCCATTTGCAATCCGGATCAATAGCTGCCAGGGCTTACGGTGTAAAGAAGGTTGAAGAACGACACCGCCACCGATTCGAATTCAATAATCAATATCGTGAGCTCTTTGCTTCCAAAGGCATGATATTTTCGGGGCTTTCACCTGATAAAACATTGGTGGAAATTGCCGAATTAAAAGACCATCCTTTCATGCTGGGAACGCAATTCCACCCTGAGTTCCTCTCGCGGCCAACCCGTCCCCATCCATTGTTCATGGCATTCATGAGGGCCGCTGCTGAAAAAGCTGGTATAGAATACCTCGACCCACCATTGCCGCTCGAATGAGTTACAGATCATTAGACATACTCTGGGCATTTCGAAGAAAATGCGGCAGGTTTTCTGCCTTATATGAGAAAGGGAAAAAAAGAAAATCGTATCAGTAGAAGGGTTGGAAGTTCTCGATTCTCGTGGCAACCCCACCGTTGAAGTACGAAACATCCTGTAAGATGGTTCGTATGGGACTGCTGCTGTCCCCTCCGGTGCATCGACCGGCATACATGAAGGACTTGAAATGCGATATGGCGATAAAAATCGCTACAACGGTAAGGGAGTGCTGAAAGCAGTCGAGAATGTAAATACTGAAATTGCTGAAAACCTGCTGGGCTGGGAATCCAACGAACAAAAAGCCATCGATACCATGCTCATCGAATTGGATGGCACGAAGAATAAATCCCGCCTGGGTACCAACGCGATCCTGGGTGTCAGTCTTACAGTCGCCAAAGCATCTGCCAATTCCCTCGGATTGCCGCTTTACCGTTATATCGGCGGTGTTTATGCCCATGTGCTTCCCGTTCCAATGATGAAACATCCTCAACGGCGGGGCTCACACGGCCTGGCAATCCACCGATGCAAAGGAATTCATGGTGATGCCCTTCGGGGCACCCTCATTTACAGAGGGCCTGCGCTGGGGTGCCGAGATCTACCATGCACTCAAGAGTGTTCTCAAGGCGCGCGGTTATGCCACGCTGGCAGGCGACGAAGGCGGTTACGCACCTGCTCTAAAAGCCAATAATGAAGCGGTTGAAGTCATTCTCGAAGCTATTGAAAAACCCGGTTACAAGGCTGGCGAACAGGCAGCCATTGCTCTTGACCCTGCTGCATCTGAACTATACGATGAAGAAACCAAGACCTACAACTTGCGCAAGGAAGGCAAGAGACTGACCGGCGAGCAGATGGTGGCCTTCTGGAAGAACTGGGTAGAGTAGTACCCGATCGTTTCCATTGAAGACGACCTTGCCTAAGACGACTGGGAAAGCTGGAAGCTTCTGACCAAGGAAATCGGACAAAAAGTTCAGATTGTTGGAGATGATCTTCTGGTTACCAATCCTGAACGCGTTAGTCGCGCAATTAAGGAAAATTCATGCAACGCATTGCTGGTCAAGGTAAACCAGATCGGATCATTGACCGAAACCATCGAGGCCGTAGAAACTTGCCACCGCGCCGGTTGGCGCGCTGTCACCTCTCACCGTTCCGGTGAAACCGAAGATTCAACCATCGCCGACCTGGCTGTCGCCTTGAATACCGGACAGATCAAGACAGGTGCTCCTGCCCGCTCTGACCGTGTGGCGAAATACAACCAACTCATGCGCATCGAAGCTAAACTGGGCGAGACTGCAAAATACGCCGGGTGGGCTGCACTCAAAGCAAGAGAGTAAATCCCAAAGGTTTATGAAAAAACAGCGGTAATTCGATTACCGCTGTTTTTGTTTTAATTAAAGCTTTCGAGAAGTTGCAGGGATTGCTCAAGCAGTATATCCTGCTGATCGGATCTGGTTATTTGAGCCTGATTGTCCCCCTTTTGCTCGCCGTAATAAGCGAAATTCGCGTGATTACCTCCTTCGATCACCACAAACCTTGCTTTCGCAGGCAGCAGTTTTTTCGAGATCTCGATATCCTCTGCAGTTGTCAATCCATCCCGGCTGGCAGAAATCGACAGAACTTCACCCTGATACCCGGTGAGATCGGTGTTCCCCGCCGGGTAGGATGCCAGCAGGAGCAATCCATGGAATGAATCTTCATGTTCCAGTAAATATGCAGCCGCCATCGACCCGCCTAGAGAATGTCCTCCAATTACCCAATCCTTAATCGCTGGATAGGTTTCAATGACAGCCTCTGCCTTGTTGACTCCCATTACTGCCAGGTTGAGCGGCATCCTTGGAATGACCACCAGGAACCCATTGGCAGCCAGTTGATGGGCATACGGAGCGTATGCGCGGTAATCCACCCTGCCCCCGGGGTAAAAGATCAACCCGGTTTTGGCGGGTGCTCGTAAGAAAGTAATTCGCTCAAAATTACACTTACGGCATCTGTCAGAAGGGATTGGGTAAATGAAATATGCTGGACATGGTTAAAATCAACCGTGTCCAGCATATTTTTTTGCCTATTTGCGTTTTCTTTTCCTTTTCCCGTTTCCATGGGTCATGTTGGTTTTCCCCCGCTGGTTAAAAGAGGATTTCAGGTGTTTGGACAGCTTCAAGACCTCGATGATATTGACAAACTGCTCCATCGTGATCGCATCATAGTCAATACCAAAGGTTGCGAGGAAAATGCGGGCCTGTTTTTCACCGTCGCTGCCTTTGTAGTTCATGGCTTCCTGCAAACTCTGCTGCACATCCAGCGCCGGAGAATGGCTGTCCGCAGTAGTTACATCATCTTGATGGGCTTCCCGAATATCCCGAAGGATCAGCTTCAAATCGCCAGAAATAACATGGCCGAAATATTCGTCCTCTTGCACTTGCGCAAGTTCCAGCGTCCGCAGGTACAGATCATTTTCCGTTTCTCCCTGCTGCATCAGTACCATTTGGCGGACGGCTTGCAGTACGGCGTTCATATCGTTAATCCGCATATCTGCGATCCGATCCACATAAATCTCCGCATCCAGCATCATTTTCTGGAAATCATGGTGACAGAGAATTTCCGACAGCAGCCGGGGGTTGAATTTCCCGGCTTTCAGAACATCAATCGCATCATCACTCAGATGCAGAGCACTCAACTCTGTGTCTGAGTGATTTTTTTGTTCTGACACACCCAACAGATAGTCCGTAGTCACATGATAAAACTTTGCCAGCGTGACGATGGCAAAAGGGCTGATGTCTTTATAATCATCATTCTCGTATTTGCCGAGCGCAGATTTGGAAAGCCCGGTCTGGTCGGCCAGCTGTTCCAAGGTAAGTCCGTGTTCCACCCGCAAATCCTTCAATTTTTCCTGAATCGTTAAGGTCGTATTCATGCCAAGCCTCCCCGCTGCTCCATTTCTTTTATTATAACACAGCTTGTCCATAAGCGTGGAAACACCTGCTTTTTCAGAGCCTTTTCCATCCTTTTGGATATACGGGAATGGCCATGTTTTTTCGCTAAAATGTACTTGTCACCAGACATTGCAGCTTGAAAAATACATGACCGTCCGAATGGGATATGCCGGTTGGCGAAGCAGCGCCAGAACCAGCCTCGGGACAATTTGTCCCGAAGCTGCGAGCGTGCCAAGGCCGGGGATACGCCGGGGTGAGATTCCCGGGCAGGAACGGCATTCGGGAAAAACGGCGCTTAAAAACACAGGCAAAAAATCAATCAATGTGAAATCAGCGAACAAACTGCAATTTTAGTATTGCTAACCACACCAACGAGCGTTGCACCGCACAGCGTACACAGTACAGCGTTCCGTGTGGATATTCGCTGTTTGGCTTGATTTCACACAAACCAGCAAAACGGGAAAGCGGGTGCTGTGAACAGGGCATCACAAGCAAAAATTCCAGTTTTAAAATGAGTTTTACCAAAACAATGCTTTGTAGCAAATGGAATTTATCACGGAATAGATTCTGTTCGCCGCAGAGCCAACAAAACAGGAGGACTTTTCTATGAGCAATCACGAGAATTACAGGAACGAGATCAAAGCCTACATTGTCAGGGCTGGCATGACCATGAGCGAGGTAGTGGAGGTTTTGGCTGACGAATACGGATGGAGCAGCAGCGTCCCCAACCTGTCCGGGAAATTAAAGCGTGGTTCTTTACGCTATGGCGAGGCGGTGGAGTTGGCGGATGTGCTGGGGTACGACATTGTGTGGCAGAAACGGAGGAAATAAGATCGAGCAGAAAATTTATGGGTACATCCGTGTTTCCACCAGAGAGCAAAATGAAGATCGTCAGGTCATTGCCCTCCGGGAAGTGGGCGTACCTGAGAGAAATGTTTATATCGACAAACAATCCGGCAAGGATTTCAAGCGTCCGCAGTACAAGAAACTGCTGCGAAAAATGAAAAAAGACGATCTGCTCTATATCAAGAGCATTGACCGTCTGGGACGCAATTACGCCGAAATATTGGAGCAATGGCGCTTTCTCACAAAGGAAAAAGGCATTGACATTGTGGTGCTGGATATGCCGCTTTTGGATACACGGAGAGGCAAGGATTTGCTGGGAACCTTCCTCAGCGACATTGTGCTGCAAGTGCTGTCCTTTGTGGCAGAAAACGAGCACACCAACATCCGTCAGCGGCAGGCTGAAGGAATCGCAGCGGCAAAAGCCAAGGGCATTCGGTTTGGGCGGCCACCCAAACCGCTGCCCGAGAATTTCCATTCTGTCTACCAGCGTTGGAAAATGGGAGAAATCACCGGGACGGCAGCAGCAAAGGAATGTGGGATGCCCCTTGCTACCTTTCGTTACCGGGCAGAGATTTACGAAAAAGCCAAGTTGTTGTAAAGGGGGTGTTTTTACAGGAATGTGTACCTTTCTGTAAAAGGCGCAAAAGTTTATATAAATTTATTATATCATGGGTCTACAAGATTTTCCATACTGTTTTGGCGAAAAGTCCCACAAATCAGCGAACAAAAAACTGATCATGTTTTCCTTACAGAAAGGTACACAATCATGTAGGTAAGAAACAACGATTTTGTAGGGAGGAATTGAGATGTCAAAAGCAAGTAAAATGGTGACTTGCAAACATTGCGGAACTGAAATTGCTGCAAGCGCCAAGGTGTGTCCGAAATGTGGAGGAAAGAACAAGAAGCCGATTTATAAGCGTCCGTGGTTTATTGCTTTGATTGTAATTATCATAATCGGTGCAATCGGTAGTGCTGGCGGAGACAAAACGTCTAATGAAGCTGGAAATAATGATACCCAAGTGACCACATCTGAAAATACCAACAGTACACAGCCGGAATCTGAAACTCCGGAGATCACTTATACAGCATATGAAGTCTCTGAGCTGATGGATGATCTTAACGGAAACGCACTAAAGGCAGCAGAGAAATATAAAGACCAGTATGTGGAGTTAACTGGTCGTCTGAATGTTATTGATAGCAGTGGTAAATATATCTCTATTGTTCCAACTGATGATGAGTTTGCCATCATGGGGGTTCAGTGCTATATCAAGACCGAGGAACAAAAAGCTGCTGTCATGGAAATGTCTATTGGCGACACTTTGGTGGTCAAAGGCAAAATCAAGGACGTTGGAGAAGTTTTGGGTTATTCTCTTGACATTGATGAAGTAGTCAAAGCAGCAAACTAAATTCAATGTGGCACAACGCTATTAACCTGAGTTAACTAAAATATCCCTTGGTAACAAGGGCGCACTTCTATACAGGGTAAACCCTGTATGCGTGCGCTCTGCGAGGCAGACAGCCCGGACGATGGAAGTCCGGGCTGTTTTGCGTCACTGCGTTTCGTACAAGGGGCTGCACCCCTTGCGCCGCTTATGCGGCTATCCCTGCCCGCTTTGGATGGGAAACAATCTGTTTGTACAGACAGTTTCCCATCCAAAGCCTGAAACGCAACACGCAAATTTTACCGCTTGTCCGAAAGGCAGGCGGTATTTTTTATCTGCAAATAAAGGAGGAATCTACAATGCCAACAACCGAAAATCTGAAACAGGAGATCGCAGACGCAGAAAAGAAGCTGGCGCAGGAGCGCAGCAGGCTCCAGCGGCTGCAAAACCGGAAATCCTATTATGAGAAGGGAGACAGGAAGAAACGGGCGCACCGCCTCATTACCAGAGGGGCTGCCGTGGAGAGCATTGCACCGCTGTCAAAGGTTTTGAGCGAAACGGAGTTCTATACTTTCATGGAAAAGGTTTTTACCTTGCCGGAAGTCAGGGCTTTGTTAATGAAGGCAGTCAATACACACAATCAGGCAAGCCAGAAAGGAAAGGGATAAGTATCGCACTATTTCACTTCCATGTTACCCAGATAAAACGCAGCGCAGGGCAATCCGCTGTTGCGTCCGCTGCTTACCGATCCGGCGAAAAGCTGCACAGCGAGTATTACGGAGAGGACAGCGACTACACCCGGAAAGGCGGTGTGCTCTGTTCTGAAATTCTGCTGCCGCCCCACACTCCGCCTTCTTTCGCAGACCGTCAAACCCTGTGGAACGAGGTGGAAAAGGCGGAGCGGGGCAGGAAAGCCCAGCTTGCATACAGTTTTGACATTGCCTTGCAGAACGAGTTTTCCATGCAGGAGAACATCGACCTTGCAAGGCAATTTTTATTGGAGCAGTTTGTGAGCCGGGGTATGGTGGTGGATTTCTCCGTTCACGCCCCCGACAAGGGGGACGGCGGCATTGCCAACCCGCATTTTCATGTCATGTGTCCCATCCGTCCCCTGCTGCCGGATGGGACATGGGGCAACAAGCAGCGGCGGGAATATCTCCTGGATGAAAACGAGGAGCGCATCCGGGATGAAGCAGGAAATTATGTGTTCAACGCTGTCCCCACCACGGACTGGGGTAAACCGGAAACGCTGGAACATTGGCGGGAACAGTGGGCGGCAATGTGCAATGCCCGATTTGCCGGGAAAGGGCTGGAATGCCGCATCGACCACCGCAGCTACGAGCGTCAGGGCGTGGAGCAGCTGCCTACTGTCCATGAGGGTCCGGCGATCCGCCAGATGGAGGCCAGAGGCATCCGCACCGATAAGGGCGATTTCAACCGCTGGGTCAAAACGACCAATGCGTTGATCGGCAAGCTGAAAAAGAAAATTACGGCGCTGTTTGACTGGCTGAAAGAAGCGCATGAGGAACTGAACAAACCGCAAGCCCCCAATCTGGCGCAGCTGCTCAGCGAGTATTACACCAACCGCAACACAGGAGCATGGAGCCGGAAAGCGAAGATCGGAAATCTCAAAGAGTTCAATGAGATTTGCAATTATCTCATGCAGAACAATTTGACAACGCCGGAACAGTTGCAGGAGCGTGTATCTGCGTTGAGTGACCGCATTGACACTTTGAAGAGTACCCTGTCTGGCAAATCTGACCGCATGAAGGAGTTAGACGAGCTTCTCCGCATGGTACAGTTTTACGCTGACGGAAAACCTGTTGCAGACAAGCTGGCATCCATCAAGTGGAAAGGCAGGCGTGAGCAATTCATGTCTGAAAATGAAAATGTGCTCCGCCTGTATCACATGGCAGAGCGCAAATTAAAGCCGTATTTTAAGGGCGGAAAATTGCCGGTCACAGCATGGCGCAAAGAGCATGACCGTCTGGAACAGGAATACAAGACGGGGCAAACGGAACTTTCGCCCATCTATGCGGAGGTGAAAAAACTTTTGCAGATCAAATACAAGGTAGAACAGGTCGTTTGTGCGCGGGAAAATCCCGAGCAGAACCGCAGGAAACAGCATCAGATCGACCATTAAGGAGGACTTCAAACATGGAACTCAACTGGAAAGAGGACAATAACCTCGTAAGGAAACTTGCCAAAATACTTCTCGGAGATACGCTGCCCAATGGTGAGCCTGTAAGTTCGTTCATATTGCTTGATGATACTTCACGGGCTGAATTGCAGCGGTGGGCAAATATGAGTGATGCAGAATTTACAGCCGCACAACTCAGCGGTGATTCCATCCGCATTGATGTGGATGATGTCATCAAACAACTGGAAGAAAAATACGCCCTTAATCCACAACTGCTCGATGATTTATTTTCTGGTATTGATGCAGATGATTTGGATATTTGGGAAGAAATCAGTCAATGGGAAGATTCTGACCATGACGAACCAACGGAATATTTTTTCTCCAATCCTGACCCCTATTTCAAACCCGAACCGCTGCCGCCTGACCGCCCCAAACACAATTTCTGGTTTGACGAGACTGGACATATCCGTGTGAAAAATCCATCTGCTTTCTGGCTGCCGGAGTTCACTTTACAGCGTGAGATCGGCGGCACAATTTACACCATCACGGGCAGCTATGACGGGACAGAAACGCTGGACAGAAAGATGGAGCGCATTCTGACTGAAAAGTTTACAGAAAAGACGGAGGATGATAAATGACAAATACCGGGAATCTTGGTACAATAGAAGCAACCAATCCTGTACTGACAGTTGCCCCTTTGAAGGAGGATACAGAAATGTTACGGGCAACTGATAAAATCACCGCACTCTATTGCCGCCTCTCCCAAGAGGATGCAAACGAGGGCGACAGTAATTCCATCACCAATCAAAAGGACATCCTGCTCCGATATGCAAAAGAGCACCGTTTCCCGAATCCAACATTTTTTGTGGATGACGGATACAGCGGCACAAACTATGACCGTCCCGGATTTCAGCAGATGCTGTCAGAAATTGAGGCGGGGAAAGTGGCTGTTGTGCTGTCGAAAGACCTGTCCCGTCTGGGGCGAAATTCCTCGCTGACGGGCTTGTATATTAACTTCACTTTTCCGAAATATGGTGTGCGCTATATCGCCATCAACGACCACTTTGACACCATTGACCCCAACAGCACCGACAACGATGTTGCAGGAATCAAAAACTGGTTCAATGAGTTTTTTGCCAAGGATACCAGCCGCAAAATCCGTGCGGTACAGAAGGCCAAGGGCGAGCAGGGCATTCCACTGACAACCAATGTCCCCTTTGGCTACCGCAAAGACCCGGAGGATCGAACAAAGTGGGTCGTGGACGAAGCAGCCGCTCCTGTGGTCAAGCGCATCTTCAATCTGTGTATGGAAGGCCGGGGGCCGATGCAGATCGCCAAACTCTTGCAGGCGGAACAGGTGCTCAATCCTACTGCCTATAAGCGGAGAGAAGGCATTAACACCCCAAGCCCTGAAACCGCTGATCCGTACCACTGGAACCCCAATACCGTTGTTCACATTTTGGAACGGCGGGAATACACGGGCTGTACGGTTAACTTCAAGACCTACACCAACTCCATCTGGGACAAGAAGCAGCGGGAAACACCCATTGAGAAGCGGGCGGTATTCTACAACACCCATCCGGCTATCATTGAGCAGGAAGTCTTTGACAAGGTGCAGGAGATCCGCAAGCAGCGCCACCGAAGGACAAAAACCGGAAAGAGCAGTCTGTTCTCCGGCATGGTTTACTGCGCTGACTGCGGGGCCAAAATGCGCTACTGCACCACCAACTACTTTGAGAAGCGGCAAGACCATTTTGTATGTGCCAGCTACCGCAGCAACACGGGAACCTGTTCAGCTCACTTCATCCGGGCGGTTGTACTGGAAGAATTGGTCTGGATGCACATGAAAACGGTTATCTCCTATGTAACCCGGCATGAAGCCCATTTTCGGACAGTAATGGAGCATAGACTCCGGCTGTCCAGCGAAGAAGCTGTCCGGGGACACAAGAAGCGTCTGGCACAGGCAGAACGCCGTCTTGGGGAACTTGACCGGCTGTTCATCCGTATCTATGAGGATAATGTGGCCGGGAAACTCTCTGATGAACGGTTTGCACTGATGAGCAAGACCTATGAGGACGAGCAGGCGCAGCTTAAAGTGGAAATCCAGACCTTGCAGCAGGAAATCGAAGTACAGGAACGACAGATTGAAAATTTGGAGCAGTTCATCCAGCGGGTACACAAATACGAGGATTTGCAGGAAATGACCCCCTACGCCTTGCGGGAGCTTGTCAAAGGCATCTACATCGAAGCGCCTGACAAGAGCAGCGGGAAGCGCAGACAGGGCATCCGCATCTCCTATGACCTTGTGGGCTTTATCCCCGTGGAAGAACTGATGAAACAGGAAACGGCATGACCGAAGCCATGCCGTTCCTGCAAAAAGCAATATTACTTTCTTATGACCCCCGGCCATTTGGCAGGGGTGCTTTGCGGAGCGAAAATCAATAAAGAGCCTGTTATAACTTCGACTTGTTCATCTGATGACAGGGCTGCCTGCGCTTCAGGCAGGATTGGAGAAGTATCCATTGCCCATACAATAAATCCTGACACTGAAAGAACGATGATAAGGGCAAGTGAGAGAAATATGTTTTTCCAACGTCTCATATAACCTCCATTGTTTCGGTTAAGATTACCAGAAAACTCAGAAAACATGGTCAAAACCGGGTTCCTGTGGTAAAAATTTTAACATCAGGAGATCACATTCCACTGGCAAGGAGGGTTTATGAAGACATACGATAGGTTTGCCAAGATCTATGCAGAAAGTCATTACCCAAATCTCTCACAGTCAGTTGCGGATATTTTCCCAACTGTGATGCAGGAATATAAAATCCCCTCCAATGGATCAAAGAAACTGCTCGATGTCGCCTGCGGCGAAGGCAGCTTTGCAGTTGCTATGGCCAACAAAGGTTGGAACGTGACCGGTATCGATCAAAGTGAAGAAATGCTGCGCCTGGCTAAACACCGTGCCAGTCAGACCAAAGTAAAAATTAATTTCCTTAATCAGGATATGCGCTTCATTGATTTTTCCGGTCAATTCGATATCGCTACCTGCTGGTTCGACAGTTTGAATTACTTGATTACCAACGATGATTTGCAATCAACGTTCAATGCCATTTCCCGTGCATTGAAACCCAACGGATGGTTCCTTTTCGATATGAATACCGTGTATGGACTGGCGGTTACCTGGCAGAAGAATCCCTGCGAGGTTGCGCAGGAGACTCCTGAATTATTGGAATTGCACCGCACCAGTTATAACTATGAAAAACGTCTGGCCTGTGCAAAAATTACCTGGTTTGTAAAGGTAGACGATATGTGGGAAAAGTTCGAAGAAAAACATGTCGAGCGTGCTTTTTCGATTGATGAAATTGAAAAATGTCTCGAATATGCAGGTTTTCATGTTGTCGATAAACTTGGCAGGCTGGATCCATTTACGCCCCTGCAGCCAAGTTCCAGCCGGGTATGGTTTATCGCCCGAAAATAGCTTTACTTTCCCAAAAGCTGGTTTGCCTGCTGCCAGATGGAATCGAACATATCTGCTGTCAACCTTCCGGTTTGAGTATTCTGCCGGCTTGGATGGTAGGATCCAAGCAGCCACGGGGTTCCCTCATGTGCGGGAATAAATGCCCCATGCGAAAAGACAGGAACCAATTCCATCCGGTTCAAACGGAGGATATGACGAACGGCAGCATCATACGCCAGTTTACCCAATGCAACCACACCCTTTAACTCCTGAAGCATCTCAATTTCCTGCAGCAGGTACTGGCGGCAGTTCTTCATCTCGTCTGGTGTTGGTTTATTGTCAGGCGGAACACAGCGGCATAACGCAGTAATGAAGATATCCTTAAGGATCAATCCGTCGTTTGGGTCTTTCACAAATGACTGGTTGGCAAACCCGGCACGGTACAAAGCAGGGTAAAGAAAATCACCCGAGGAATCACCGGTGAACATCCTGCCGGTACGGTTCGAGCCGTGTGCCCCTGGAGCCAGACCAAGCACCAGGACCCGTGCGTGAGAATCACCGAAACCGGGGACCGGTCTCGCCCAATAAACCTCATCACGAAAAGAACGCCGCTTGAGACGCCCCACCTCTTCCCGCCAGGCAACCAGGCGCGGACACCTGCGGCAGGCAACAATTTCATCTTCGAGTGTTTCAAGTGTGAATCCAGGCATCGGATACACTACAGGATCAGCATGGCATCACCGAAGGAATAAAAACGATATTCACGTTCGATGGCTTTTTGATAGGCGTCCAGCATCCGTTCCCTGCCGGCAAACGCACTTACCAGCATGAGCAGGGTTGATTTCGGGAGGTGAAAATTGGTCACCATCGCGTCCACCACCTTGAACGGATATCCTGGAAGGATGAAAAGCCCCGTGGGTCCACGGTAGGGTGCTACACGGCCGTTGATGCGGCTGACAGAGGCAGCGCTTTCGAGTGTACGGACAGAAGTAGTGCCAACAGCAATGACTCTCTTCCCGTCGTCCTTTGCCTTGTTGATCAGTGCAGCGGTTTCAGGTGTTACCTCGCACCATTCAGTGTGAATCTTGTGCTCTTGTGGATCGGACTCGGTTACCGGGGCAAAGGTATCCAGTCCCACATGCAAGGTCACACGTGCAAAATTAATCCCGGTTTCCTGCAAGGTAATCATGAGTTCAGGCGTAAAATGCAGACCCGCGGTAGGTGCTGCTGCAGATCCGGTCTCAACGGCGTACACCGTCTGGTAGCGTTCAGGATTTGTCAGGTGCTCGTGAATATAGGGAGGGAGCGGCATTTCCCCAATTTGCGGCAGCAAGTTCTCCACAGGCTGCAGGAATCGAATAAGGCGCTCGCTGCCTTCAAGTTCACCAATGATCTCAACTTCGGGACCGTTTTCCACGCATACCCGTACCCCCTTGCGTAATCCTTTGCCGCCCACCAGCGCTTCCCACACACCAGGTTCAACTTGCTTGAGCAGAAGCAGTTCCACCCTGCCGCCTGTTTCCTTTCGGGCAAACAACCGGGCTGGAATGACCCGTGTTTGATTGATCACCAGCAAATCACCGGGATTGAGGAATTTACCAATCTCATAGAAGTGAGCATCAGTCAGCGTATCCTGATTGCGATTCATTACCAGCAAGCGTGAATTGTGCCGCGGTTCGATCGGCGTTTGAGCAATACGCTCAAGCGGAAGATGATAATCAAAATCGGATGTACGCATATTTAAGGAATCAAACGGGGTTGGCTTTCTTTATGATTGTTGTACGGTATTTGAAGATGCTCATAGGCCAGCTGGGTGGCGACCCGCCCTTGCGGTGTGCGGTCCAGGAATCCCAACTGCAGCAGGTAGGGCTCAACGACATCCATGATCGTATCGGATTCCTCACTGATCGAAGCGGCAATGGTGGAAAGACCCACCGGTCCGCCGCTGTATTTTTCGATGATGGCTTTCAAAACACGCCGGTCGACGTCGTCCAATCCCATCTTGTCTACGGCCAGCAAATCCAGTGCCTGGATGGCAATCGAGCGGTCGATCACGCCGTTTCCCTTCACCTGGCAGTAATCCCGAACGCGCCGCAGCAGACGCAGAGCAACGCGCGGTGTTCCCCTGGCGCGTCGTGCGATTTCCTCAATACCGGTTTCATCGCTTTCGACCTTCAGTAATACAGCAGCTCGCCTCACGATCTCCTGGATGGCTTTTTGTTCATAGTAATCCAACCTGTATACTGCGCCAAACCTTGCGCGTAAGGGTGCCGTTACCAGTGCCAGGCGCGTAGTTGCACCAATGGCAGTGAACCGCGGTAATTTCAACCGCAGTGAGCGCGCTGCCGGTCCTTTGCCGATCACAATATCTAATGCAAAGTCTTCCATTGCAGGATATAAGATCTCTTCGACTGACCTGCCCAGGCGGTGGATCTCATCAATGAATAGAATATCACCTTCATGTAAATTGGTTAGAATGGCAGCCAGGTCACCTGTGCGCTCTATGGCAGGACCCGAGGTGATCTTGATGTTCACTCCCATCTCATAAGCCAGAATGTGTGCCAGGGTTGTCTTTCCCAATCCAGGCGGACCGTAAAAGAGAACATGATCAAGGCATTCCTTGCGTCCGCGGGCCGCGGATATCAGGATTTCGAGGTTTTGCCTGATCTGATCCTGCCCGATCAGCTCGTGCAGACTTGAAGGTCGTAATTCCTGGTCCAGCCGGTCGTCGGGGCGCGCATCAGGGTTGGTAATGCGGTCAGTGGTATCTGCCATACGCACCATTATACACTTTCCTTTATCAATGCACCAATAAAAACGAATACCTACGCGCATTTATGCGTGAACTTTTCACATTCGCGCTATAATAAAAAAAATTTTGGAGTTCACATGTCAAACGTTTTTGTTTCCCGCCATCCGCTGGTTGCCCATAAATTAGCCAAACTCCGTGACGCTAAAACCGAGCCCAAGAAATTCCGCGAGCTCATTGGAGAAATTTCCATCCTGCTTGCATATGAAGCCACTGCTGATTTACTGGTCGAACCTGAGACGGTAATCACGCCTATGGCTGTTGCCAACTGCCAGGTCCTCAAAGAAAAGATTGGCCTTGTCCCTATCCTCCGCTCTGGTCTGGGTATGGTGGACGGGTTTTGGAAACTGATGCCCAGCGCCGAGGTGTGGCACATCGGACTTTACCGGGATGAACATACCCTGAAGCCGGTGGAATACTATAACAAACTGCCAACAGAACCTACAGTGTCAGTATGTCTGATTCTGGATCCTATGCTCGCAACAGGCGGTTCGGCTACTGCAACGGTTGACGTGCTTAAACGCTGGGGCGTGAAGAAGATCAAATTCGTCGGCATCATCGGTGCACCTGAAGGGATTGAAGCCATGACCCGCGCTCATCCCGAAGTTCCCATGCACCTGGCTGCTGTTGACGACCGGTTGAATGATATTGGCTATATCATGCCCGGTCTTGGTGATGCCGGCGACCGCCAGTTTGGAACGGCTTAACCCATAAAGGTTAATGATCTATTCTCCTGGATTAAAAAATCCCCCTATCGGGGGATTTTTTCCTTCATTAAATGTCCAGTTATTTTTTGGCGGCTTCGACGATTTTAACAAATTCCGCGGATTTAAGACTGGCACCGCCTACCAGCGCGCCATCGATGTCAGGCTGACCGAAGAACTCTGCAGCGTTGGCTGCATTGACCGAACCTCCGTAGAGGATGCGAATGTTATGCGCTAACCCTGATCCGAACAACTTCGCCAGCGCAGGACGGATGTGATCGCTCAGCACCGCATTTGCGCCTTCGGCAGTGGCTGCTTTGCCGGTACCGATCGCCCATACCGGTTCATATGCAACAACGATCGTGGAAGCCTGGGAAGGATCGATTTCCTTAAATCCTTCCAGTACCTGTCGGGTAACCACGGCACCAGTCTTCCCAGTTTCGTACTCATCAAGTGTCTCACCGATACACACAATCGGAATTAAACCTAACGCCAGTGCGGCTTTTAGTTTCTTGTTGACCGATTCGTCGGTCTCACCAAAATAAGCACGCCGTTCTGAGTGGCCAATGATCACGTATTCACAAAATTCCTTGACCATCTGCGGAGAGACTTCGCCCGTGTACGCGCCGGATGCCTCCCAATGCAGGTTCTGAGCCCCCAACCCTATCCCTGTATCTTTCAACTGCGCGGATAGGATCATCAGCGAAGTAAACGGTGGACAGATCACCCGTTCCACCTCTGGAACGTTCTTGAGACCAGGCAACAGTTCCTGAACAAGTACGCTCGCCTGATCTACCGTTTTATTCATTTTCCAGTTGCCAGCCACCATTGGTTTTTTCATGAACACCTCACCTGAAGAAAAAGATTTATCCCTGCAATTATATAACATTTGTGCCCACCCCCCAGATGAAATACATACCAGATAAGATTGACGAAGAGCTCCACAAAAGGTATGATGAAGTCATCAGGCCAGCCAGATGGTCGCGGCGCTGGTTTCAGTGTCGAGGAAAGTCCGCACTCCATAGAGCACATCGCCGGATAACGTCCGGGGCGGGGATTCCCCTTGGGGAAGAACCTGCCAGATCGGGCCACAGAAACATACCGCCATATCAATGGCAAGGGTGAAACGGTGGTGCAAGAGACCACCGGCGCCGCAGTAATGCGGCGGCCAGGCAACCCTCGATGGGAGCAAGGCCAAGCAGGGACCATGTCCGCCCCTTTGGGGGCGGCGGGAAGCGGCTCGTTTTCTTATGAGTCCCGGGTAGGCTGCACGAGCCGGGTGGCAACATCCGGCCCAGAGAGATGACCGTCGGCTTGAGAGTCGTGCCCCTGGCATACCCTCTCAAGCAACAGAATGCGGCTTATCGGCTGGCCTGACTATTGAAAAAGCTTTAATATGGTCGCTCCCCCGTAAGCAAACATCAGCATTTTTATAGTTTTGCCAATCCAGCTAAAGAGCAGATAGCGCCACAGTTTCATGCGCAGAGCTCCGGCAACCATTCCGGCAATATCAAAAAGCGGGTTGGGAATGATTGCCATGACAAGGATGGTGATGTTGCCGTATTTCTTCATCCAGTCCGTCACCCACTCATACCATTTTCTGTTCTCAATAACCGCTTGACCGCTGAAACCGGCAAGATAGCCTGAAAGTTCGCCCAGGGTTGCCCCGGTTCCCGCGCAAATTGCTACAAAAAAGGGATTAAATACCGCCCCCATTGCTGAAGTGAATAACACACCCGGTACGGGGAGAATCAGTGTTGCATTGGAAAGCAGAGAAATCAGGAAGATGCCGGGGTAGCCAAACGCTTCGAGCTCTTTAACCTTATCAGCATTGAGAAACAAGAGCACTTGTCAAGGCTAAATAGAAATGTCCTATCTACAGCTAAATAGAAATGTCCTATTTGGTTAATAAAGTGTTCAGAACAGGTTTGCCATTTATCTTTTTCCCATAGGTTCTCCAAGGGTGGTTATAAGCAGGAGAGATCGGTTTAGACTCAATCGATTTTGAGGACATAACAGTACCTTGCCTTGGCCTTTTTTCAATTTCATTCAAAGTGAGCAGATTGCCATCCAACCAGGCTGAAATGGCACCAGTGTGATCGCAAGTAACCAGGACTTCCACTTTTGCATAAAAGTAAGCGGGGTGATTGGTCACAATTTGATAAACCTTGCCAGCATAATGGATAAGCAAGGTTTTGGTGATGGTCCGGAATTCATGAATAGAGAAAAGGAAATCCAAGTCCTGAGTTTTATCCAATGGTCGGTGAAAGTCCAGGCTTGAGCCAGGCATTACAGCAAATCTGTGGTTATAGTCACGAATAAATTCTGGTAAAAACTGGTTGGCCTGTTCATAGCTATTGATACCGAGTAAACGCATTTCTTTTACCAGGCGGTCTTGTAATGTTTGGTTAGCTCTTTCAACCCGACCCTTAGCCTCGGGTGAGTTAGCACAGATTATCTCAACACCCAACACTGTCAGGGCTCTTTGAAACTGGGTAACAGGTTCATAGGCAAGGTTTTCTTTGTGGTTATCACGAAATACACTGAAACGGTCACTATAAAATGACTTGGGAAGACCATGTTCACGAAAGTAGCGCTTGCACAACTGCCCATAGCTGAAGAAGCTTTCTTCAGACACAAATTCTGCCGCCAGGATCGCACTGGTAGCATCATCCACAAAAACTAACAAAGTAGCTCTTGGTCCACGATCTTCCAGCCAGTTATGATCCGATCCATCGATCTGCACTAACTCTCCACGATGCTTCCTTCGAGGTCGGCTGTAATGTGGCTCCGCCTTCTTTTTCGTTTTTGCCTCCCAAACACCGCTTTCAATCATCAGCCGACGTACCGTTTCTTTGCTCAACCGGATCTCATGTCTTATTTCGAGTTTCTCAGCCATCAAGGTCGGTCCAAATCCTTGCATGATTGGATCGGTGACAAATGCTCTCACCTCTTCCCTTATCTCTCTTTTTGTCTTTCGATTGCTCGGCTTCCCACGCTTCTTCGATACTATTCCGCCATCTCCTTCCTGTCTATATCGTCGTAGTATCCGCCTAAATTGCCGCTCACTTACCCCAAGCCTTTTTGCTGCTTCTTTCTGTGTGCTCCGTTGATCTGAGACCCGTTCAACCTCAGTCTTCCTCATCAGTTCTTTATTGCTCATTTCGATTGTCCATTTCATAGCTCCTAATCATAATTAGGACATTTCTATTTTGCTACTTTAGGACATTATCACTTTGCCCTTACAGAGAAACAAGAGCACTGATAAACCAATAACGGCCAGCAGCACCGCTATTCTTAGAACGGTCAACCGCCAGCCGGACAATTTCATTCAGTCTTGTTTTCCTCTGCAAGCAACGATTCAATGCGGGCAATGATCATATCCATTGCGACCTCGTTCAAGCCGCCTTCCGGAATGATCACGTCTGCATAACGCTTAGAGGGTTCAACGAATTCCAGGTGCATTGGTCTTACGGTTGCCAAATACTGCTTGACGACCATCTCGGTGGTACGTCCCCGTTCCTCCAGGTCGCGTTTTAAGCGGCGGATAAAGCGGATGTCGGAATCGGTATCCACAAAGATTTTTACATCAAAAAGCGAACGCAGTTCCGGTTCGGCAAAGATAAGGATGCCCTCCACCAGGATGACCCTGCGCGGAACTACCTGAAAGGTCTTGCCGGTCCGAGAGTGGGTATGAAAATCATAAATGGGAACATCAACCGGTTTCCACTGCTTGAGCTGCTGGATATGCTGGATCATTAACGCTGATTCCAGCGAATCTGGATGATCAAAGTTGATCTCGGCTCGTTGTGCCAGCGGGAGACCGGATAGTTCACGATAATATGAATCGTGCTGCAGGTAGGCAATGCGATTCTTGCCCACCTTTTCCAATATAATATCAGCGGCAGTCGTCTTGCCGGAACCTGAACCGCCTGCGATTCCGATCACAAGGGGAGTCTTTTTATGTGGCATATCGATATTATACAAGTGATTCTCTATGACCGGAGACAATCAGGACAAATTGATTAAAATTATGGCTTTTTAGCATGAATCTTGGCTTGAAAACGGCTTGCATTTATTTCATTCATCCCTAGAATTAGGGTAAATATCGTTTTGAACTTTATCCAGGGAGGGAAAATGTTCGATAAGTTCTTTGACCTGTTCAGAAAACCGAAGGCAATCACCAGGAAAACCGAAGTTAGCACGGATCAGGTTCGTAAATTCGCAAAAACCACCTATATTACGCCTGCACGCCAACAAGGGCATAAAAGAGTCACGTTCAGCGCATCAGACATCCATTCCGGGATGAAACTGCATTCCGGTTACCCTCTGGTATGCGGAGCCATTGATACCAAGAAGTTTCAGGAATTTGCAAAAGTCAAACTGGAAAGCCGCTCCGGTCCAAAGCAGGGTGCCGCCGCCCGCTGGACCTTTCGGGTGGATTGATAGGTCATCCTGAAAACGATTAGAACTTCAGGTAATACCTTAGGTTCCTTTCCCTGTTTTACAAACTGCTTCAGGCTCATAAAACGAGCTTTCTCAATCACAGAAATATAAAAGAGCCACCGAAGGGAGTCGCGAGCGCATTGTGTGAGTCCTGGCTGTTCTTGCCAGGAAACCCATGACCCGCCCTTTTAAATCAAAAGAGCCACCGAAGGGAGTCGCGAGCGCTTTATGCGAGTCCTGGCTGTTCTTGCCGGGTAACCCTTGACCCGCCCTTTTAAATCAAAAGAGCCACCGAAGGGAGTCGAACCCTTGACCCGCCGCTTACGAAGCGGCTGCTCTGCCAACTGAGCTACGGTGGCGCTTCACGAACTCACGAATTATATCAGCACCCTGCAAGAAAACGCAAGCGATGCGAACCAAAAACAGCCCCAATTACTTCTTTCTACTTTCCCCTGACCTGATACGGTCGCCATGCTGCACAGCACCTTTACCGTACCTCTCCCGCAGATCATCCAGCGCGGTAAGCAGCTTGCGCTCCTTGTCGCTGGGGGTTTCCCATAGGGTCATCTGGTGCACCCTCTCCGTGAGATTTGTACCGCCCACACCGATCAACCGCACTGGCCGGTCATTTTGCCATAGCTTCATCAGCAGCGCTTCCGCGGTCTCTGCGATCACCCCGTCCTGATCGGTGGGCTGCAGCAGCGCCACCTGCCGCGTGTGCGTAGAAAAATCCGACCAGCGCAGCTTAATCCGGATCACCCGCGCGCATACTCCGTCACAACGCATGCGGTATCCCACCTTCGCAGCAAGTTCTCTTACCTTTCGCCTGAGAAAGGCAAGGTCTGCCGTGTCCTTTTCAAAGGTGACCTCCTGGCTGATGGATTTGGCTTCATATTCCACGGTCACCGGGCGGGTGTCGATTCCAAGGGCGTGTTGGTGAAGCTCAGCACCATATTTGCCAAATTTTCGAACCAGGACGTCCTCCGGGCATGCGGCGATGTCACCAATGGTATGCAATCCCAATCCTTCCAGGCTGGCTTCCATCTTTGGCCCTACACCCCACATCGCCTTGACAGGCAGCGGTGCCAGGAATTCGGCCTCTTTTCCGGGCGGGACCACCAGGACAGCCCGCGGATAGTCCGCGCTTTTACTGCGTGCTTTACCGGTATCCGTGGCGATCTTTGCCACCAGTTTATTCGTGGCAACCCCTATCGAACACGGGAGTCCGGTTTCTAGCATCACCTTTTCCTGGAGTTGAATGGCGATCCGTTCTCCATCTTCTGCCAGATCGGTTACATCCACAAATGCTTCATCCACCGATACCTGTTCCACCAACCCGCTCAGGTTGTGCAGAATTTCCATCACGGCATGCGATTTTGCGGAATAATCGCCAAAATTACTCGAAATCAGGATCAGGTTCGGGCATAGGCGCAGCGCCTGCCCGGTGGGCATGGCGGAATGCACTCCGAAACGCCGTGCCGGGTAGGAACAGGTGGAAATCACGCCGCGCTGCCCGGGTTTACCGCCTACGGCAAATGGTTTTCCGGCCAGTGAGGGATCGTTTTGCTCCTCGACAGCACAAAAAAACGCGTCAAGATCTAGATGGAGTATCTTGCGGTATCTGATAGTACTCATCTTAATTTTAAGTTTAGCACTTTTGTTCTACTTGTCAATAATCAAGCACCTAAAAACAAAAACTGCCGGTAGTTGCAGACCGGCAGCTTCTCGTATTAATTGGATCTAATCACTCATGCTTTCTTTCAAGGTGATGATCGCAGGGATAGGAGTTGGATCAGTATCGTAGCAAATCGCCAGGTAATATGCCATATAGTCGCCGAAGAGTATGGTACTCCACATCTGCGCCAGTTTCGTTTCACCTTTGGCATTAAAGAAATCTGTCCCGATCCCTTCGAGCATCAGGATCTCACGCGTCTTGTCCACGCGGATGATATTGCGCGGATGATCAGCGGATGCCCTGAGAAAGAGTGCAAGCTCGTGTCCCATCTGCTGCTGGGGATGGTTAATCCCTGCCAGCGTGTTATGATCTGCTTCAGGGAGATACTCAAAACTGGCTATGGCTTTTGCCACCTCATTAATCTGGCACTTCCACCGCCTGGCAACCGGAGCCATGAAATTGCTTCCGAATACGGTCACATGCCGCCCGATCAACTGTCCGGCCAGCCTTTTAGCTGGATTGCTTAAAACCGGTACGTCTGCCTTGATTTTGTTCTGTAAATCGGTCATCACCTTTACAGCGTCCTCAACCTCAACAGCGACGTCTTCGATGAGACCAAGCCGCACAATCAAGGCCAATAGCAATCCAAACGAGAAGCCAACTGCTGCTCGCGGCTGTCCGTTGTGTTGGAACAACCATGCAGGAAATCCTTGTTCCGCTGCTTTTTGCTGTAACTTCCCTCCCGTACACACAGCAACCACCTGGCAGCCGTTCTCACACGCCTGCTCGAATGCAGAAAGCGATTCCTCGGTGTTCCCCGAGTGGGAAGAAATGATAACCAGCGTGCCCTTGCCTTGAGCATATCCCGGCAGACCGTAATCCCTGTGTACATTCATCGGCACGCGCAGCCGGTCTGCCAGGTAGGCTGCGAGTAAATCTGCGCCAATAGCTGATCCCCCCATACCCGCAACAACGATGCGGTCGACAGGTTGCATGGCAGGCAGGGGTTGAGTCATGCCAGATTTCCAGGCTTGCAGCAGTTGCTGGGGAAGACCGTTAATGTGAGCCAGCATGTTTTCAGTATCAAGCGTTGCGAACCTGGTATTTTCATTTAAATCCATAATCGATTCCTCGGTGGAGTAAAGGGTAAGAACAAATGATTGTACCCCTTCCCATGGTTTGATTTCAATTCAAAAGCAGAGCAGGTGATCTGCTCTGCCTGCACTATTGATTCGCTTACTTCAACTTCTTTACCAGATCCAGGAATTCCTTGTATTCTTCTTCGAACATGTGAATGGTGACGTTATTCAACTCAATATTATACGTGACCTCGCCATCAGGTTCTTCAGCTGACCAGACTGCATAATTCTCAGTCTCTGCAATCGTTGTTACTTTGGGTTCGTAATTATCAGACATTCTTATCTCCTTTAATTGATTGATATTGATTGAATGTTTACCTGGAACGTGTCGTGAAACGTTTCCAAATCTTAATCAAGAAATTGGATATTTTCCTCCAGAGATTCTTGATTCCAGACACAAATCCAGACCATAAAACTGGTAATGAAGGAGGAGGTGTAATCACCTTCAAATCTTCCCACGGATCGGCATCCATTAACTTTCGAATCACATATGTAATAATTAATTTTAATGAAGCAAGTACGGGGGCGGCAAGCAGAACGCCCACAAGACCAAACAGACTGGCCGAGATGATCACCATCACTAACACAGCAGCAGGATGCACCTCCAGTGCATTCGACATCACCCGGGGAACCACAAAATTATCCATGATCAGGTCAGAGACCCATGCACATCCTACGACCAGGAGGGCATAGGGAAAAGCTGCCATACCAAAATAATTAACCTGAAAGAGAGCCACAAGGCCATAAGTGGTCCATGCCACAAACGGGCCGATGTAAGGGACAAAACGCGCCAGGCCTGCCAGAATGGCAAGCAGGAAGAAATACCTGACGCCTAAAATACTCAACAAAATGGAATAATAGGCGACAGTAATGGCAAAAATGAGTAATTGTCCGCGTAAAAACGCGTTCCAAATGTGAGAAAGTTGATTCCCTAATTTGGAAATATCTTCCTGGTAAGCCGGAACCTGAATACGAAACAGATTTCGACGCACACCAGCGCTTTCAGAAAGCATAAAGTAGGAAATCAAAAGAATGAAAAGGAGCCAGGTGAGTGTCGATCCGATACTGGAAGCCAATGAACCAATCAGACCGCCAAGTTCAGACAAAATCGGCGAGACTACACCTTGAAGCTGTGTCCATAAATTCCCAAGATCAAGTTTCGAGAGATCAAAGGTAAACGGACCAATCACCAGTGGTTTTGTTGAGAGACTTTCGAAAAATCCCGGTAAATCAGTGAGCAAATCCTGGAAGAACGAGATGAGGTTCTGAATCTGCTCAACGATTGAAATTCCACCCCACGCCAGCAAACCAATAATAATGACCAGAAGGAGCAGAAGGATGATGGTAGTGATCACCCGCCATGGGATTCTGAGCTTTTTGTGGAAAAAATCCGCGACAGGATGAAGCAGGTACGCCAGGACAAAGGACATCAATAACGGTGCGAGTATGTATTGGAAGCGGATGATCAGTAGAGTAATGACGCCAGCCAGCGTTAAGCCAACGATGATCTTGGTGGTATTGTTCCAGCGCGGTGAAACGGTTTTTTCAGGTGTCGTCATGATGTAAAGTTCAGACCTCCAATTTGATCTGCCTAACCAATTATAAGATATTTGATACCAAAAAAGAAACTGGCGAGGGTGTTTCCCTCGCCAGGATCAAACCTTAATCTTTTTTTACGGACAAACTCCGGGTTGTATGGCGTTGAATATCCCGGGGAAAAGTGCGCAATAACTGTTAGTCAGCTCGATGATCAGCCACGGAATGACACAGAAAACGACGATAACGGCCACCACCACCAATAATGCCACAAGCCAGCCGGATTTTTTCTTCTTTGTTGGTGCAATTGGCTGAACCGGCGTCCGCGGCGGAGCCACTTGCGGGATATGGGCAGGTGCAGCCTGCTGTACTGGAGGTATATTTGCAGGCACCGGGGTGCGCACTGGTGCTGAAGATTGCACTGGCGCTGCAGAAATGAATGGCGGAACCTGTGCTGCAGGCGGGGTCTGAGTTGACTGAACCGGGGTTCGGTACGCTGCCACCGTGGCATCAGTATTCAATCCGGTCGCTTCGAAACGCACGACCACCCGCTCACCAAGAGAAATCATTTCACCAGGCCGCAGGCTTACTGGTGCTGCGAGACGCTGACTGCGAATGAACGTCCCGTTGGTAGAACCTAAATCTTCGATGGTGTATGTGTCACCCGCTAAAAGCAACCTGGCATGACGGCGGGAAATTTCTGGATCATTAATCACAATATCATTTCCCGGGTCACGCCCCAGAAATAATTCCGGTTTATCCAGGATATACTCAGTTCCGCTGCCTGGTTCAGATTGCAAGATCAGTCGAAATGATGTCATAAATGCCTCCTCAGGATACATTCCCTAGTTTAGCAACGGAACCGTTGAAAGTCAACGGAGAATCTCCCTTTTATCTCACCACATTACCTTGATGGCAAGGTTCTCTGCCTGCGGCGCCAGATCGATCGAATCAGATAGGTACACACCAAGGCCAAAGGCGGCAAACAACAATACCATTCCAACGATCACCGGTATCTTCATCATTCTCCTGTGATACTGTCATGATAGCAAAGAGAGGAATGAAAAACAACTTGTCTGTTTTCTGAGAAAGGGGAAAAAAAGACCCCGCCATGCCGTGTGTTGCATAGTTTTGAACCTGCCGAAGCAGGTGGATCCTGCCATAGGGATTCACCTTGGCCGAAGCCTATCGTGTTACCCTAACGAGTGAAGGATCCGTTTTGTTAGTGTTGGCTCAAAACCGGTGTTGCAACATCACGAGCACAGCAGGGTAGTTTTCTTATACCATGTTTTGAGTAAAATGGGTAGAGAATGTCAATCCTGTTTGAGAGAGACGCAAATGAAAACAATGATCCGCTCCTTTATTGCCATACCTCTTCCTGTGGAGATTCAATTGAAAATGGAAGAATTTGCACGAACCTCCAATATCACCCAGCGCAATGGATTCCGTCCGGTAAAGGCAGATAACATACATCTGACACTAAAATTTCTTGGTGATGCAACACCGGAACAAATTCAATCTGTACGTGGCTGCCTGGCTGAACTTGTTCAGACACAAAGGCCATTCCGTGTTTCATTTGAAGGTATCGGAGCGTTTCCGAACTGGAATCAACCGCGTGTCATTTGGATTGGGATGCGTGCCCCGATGGAACTGGAGCAGTTGTTCAATGCCATCGACCGATCCACCGTAAAACTAGGGTTCCCTTCAGAAGGCCGGAAATTCTCACCGCACCTGACTCTGGCACGCGTAAATGCTTCGATGGGAGATGCACAGTTTGCTCGCGTCATTCAAACCCTCAGAACATTGGCACCACAGCCTATGATAGGGGAAATGACTGCGTCACACCTTCATCTTTATCGATCAGACCTCCAGCCAGGCGGACCTGTGTATTCAGTGCTTTCCAGCCATCCTTTTCAGGGAACAGAGGTTGTGTGTTAGAATTTGACCATCAAAATATTCGAGGTGAACTCTGGAACCATTAGAAAAAGCACACAAGATTGTGAATTTCCTTGAGGAAAAAAAAGCAGAGAAGATTCTGCTTCTAGACATTCATGAACTGACAACTTTCACAGATTATTTCATCATCTGCAATGGCACGAGCGATCGTATGCTTCAGGCTTTATCCAGCTCACTGAGAGAATTCGTAAAAAAAGAATTCAACAAATCTGTGCAGATTGAAGGGGAATCACGCGACGGATGGATGGTGGCCGACGTTGATGATATCGTCGTTCATTTTTTCTCACCCGATCAACGCAATTACTATAAACTTGAGCAGCTGTGGGATAAGGGCAGAAAAATTCTCAGCCTTCAGTAAGAAATTAAAAAGAAAAATCCTCAATCACAAAATAATTAGGGCGTTCAATGAACACCCTAATATGCTGGTAAATCAATTATCCATCATCAACGAGAAAGCTGACTAAACCAGGGCAAGTACCTCTGCACTGTGTTCCGCAGGTTTCACATTTTCAAACACTTTCTTGATTTTCCCGTCCTTCCCGATCAGAAAAGTGGTGCGCAGCACACCAAAATACTCTTTTCCGTACATCTTCTTCAGACCCCAGGTTCCATATAACTCACACACCTTGTGTTCTGTGTCCGCCAGTAATGTAAATGGAAGATGGTATTTAGCCTTAAACTTGGCGTGCGAAGCTGGTGAATCAGGGCTTACACCAAGAATGACGACTCCTGCCTTTTCGTAAGAACTGTAATCATCCCTGAAGCTGCAAGCTTCGGTGGTACAGCCCGGTGTGTCATCCTTTGGATAAAAATACAGTAAAACATCCTTCCCTCGATATTCTGACAAACGGCGCAATTGACCAGTTTCATCAATAAGTTCAAAATCGGGAGCAAGATCATTCTCTGCTAACATATCAAATCCTCCTATTTTTATCCAATTATACCAAATTGCACTACTTATATAGATCGGATTTCTCCCATAAAAGTGACATTATATCCAGGCATCTTCCTGACTTCTTCAATAAATCGTTGATCATGCGCCAATTCAAAAACAGGCCTGACAAAGGGATCAAGTTCCGCCCCTTCAGGAAAGATTAACTCATATTCCTCGTTGTCGAGAGGAATAAAATCCAGCTCCATTGCTTTTGCTGCGGCTGCCACTCCCAGCCCGCAATCAGCGCGGCCCGACGCTACAGCGACAGCCACACCCATGTGAGTGTATTCTTCCTGGTCGTATCCCCGAATCTCCTCAGGGTTGATATGCAGCTTCTCAAGATGATCATCAAGCAGCACACGCGTCCCTGCCCCTCGTTGACGGTTCACAAAGGTTACATCACTGCGCCGCAAGTCTTCGAATGACCTAATCTGCTTGGGGTTTGATTTGCTGATGATCAACCCCTGCTCACGGCTTACCCAGCGCATGATGATCAAATGCCTGCCTGGCAGCGTCTTTTCGATTTCAACCGTGTTATATGTCCCGCTCGCCGGGTCCAACAGGTGACTGCCTGAAAAATGGCATTCTCCCCTTTTCAACGCCAACAGGCCGCCCATGCTACCCGCATTTGAAGACACCAACCGGCGATCGAAACGTACCAGGTGTTTAGCCATTACATCCAGGGTCAGGTCATGAGAGCCAATGGTCAATAGATTCCTGTTGATCTGCTCCCTGCTGCGCAGTAATTGTACTGTGACCATTTCTCCCGCTTCGATCCCCTGGATCATACGCGGAATGATGGTAATACCGTCAGCCTTCGAAAGGCTTGTGGTGACGCCTGCACCGCGGGCTATAGGGGCAGCCAGCATTTTATCATTGACAATGCCAAGGATGACTCGTACGTAATCGTCATCACCGGCTGGCGAGGTAATCTTTCGGGTTAACACCGCCTGAACGGCCTCTCCTGTTGGATTGCGCCATCCGAGCCATTCATAGATCAAGGGTTTGATGATAATTTCTGTCGTCAGGGCAGCGGAAACAGGGTACCCTGGTACTCCAATTACCGGTACCTTTCGATTTCCGTCTTTCCTTTTCCCATCGACAAAACCGATAATCACCGGGTGTCCTGGCCGGACAGCTATGCCGTGGACAATAACCTCACCCAATTCCTCCACAGCCTGGGCGGTAAAGTCCTCCTTGCCTGCCGAGGAACCAGCATTGACCAGCACAAGGTCACATTCATTCGCTGCAACTTTAATGCGATCGACCAACTGCAGCAAATCATCCCTTGTAATCGGATAGCGCCTGGGATCGCCGCCCAGCTCTCTGATCTGACCTGCGATGATGATCGAATTGAACTCCAGAAGTTCACCCTTTTGCGGCACTTTTTCAAGCGGAACGAGCTCATCACCCGTAGGCAGGATTGCGACCAAAGGTTTTCTTGCTACACGCAAGTTTTTTAAGCCACCGGCAGCGAGTGCTCCCAGGTCTACCGGCCGTAGTTTCTCTCCCGCCGGAAGAATCAACTGTCCTTCCACCAGATCCTCGCCCACAGCCCTTACGTGCGACCAGGGGGACACACTGGATCGAATACGAACCGCTGCAGGTGTGCGGATCATGTCGAGGCTGCTGATGTTTCCATACGGATCAAGTGATTCAGTATTCTCAATGGGAATCACCGCATCCGTGCCTTCTGGAAGCGGATCGCCTGTATCGACATAAACTGCCTGACTCCCCGCGTTGAGGGTCACCGGTTGATTGGGTTGCGCGCCTGAAGTGCACGCAGCATTGACCGCAAATCCATCCATGGCAGACGCGTGATAATGGGGTGAACAGCGTAATGCAAAGGCTGCCTGGGCAAGCACCCTTCCCACAGCTTCTTCCGATAACGAAATCTCATCTTCTCCCAAAACGCCGGTAAGCTGATATGCTTCCAATTTTTTACGAAATAACCGGAGGACTTCTTCAAGAGGGATATCTTTGAGGTAAGGTGATCGAGTCATATTTACCATTGGATTAGCATTACTTCAACCAGGTCTCCCGCAGCACATCCAGTTACATCTGCAGGAATGTGAATCAGTCCGTTAGCCCTGGATAACGAGAAGATCAGGTTGCTCTTGAAGAAGATTGGGGTAACCTCGTAACTCCGACCGGTCTTTTCCAACATTGCCGGCAGGAAATCATCCCGTCCTGCAGTCGATGCAAGGTTCAAGGTGAGCCTGGCTTCAACCGTAGTATCCAACTCATGCAAGGTTTGTCCAGCCAATTTTGAAATCAGTGGTTTCACCAATTTTCGGGCAACGATCAACGCACTGACAGGGTTTCCCGGCAATCCAATAATCGGTTTTCCGTCACACACCGCCAGGATGGTGGGTTTCCCCGGACGAATATTGATACCATGAACCAGAACACCTGGTTTGCCAAATCGACCGATGACCTCAGCAGTCATATCTCTCGCACTGGCCGATGATCCAGCAGTGATCACGATCAGATCAGCTTCCGTAATAATTTGACGAATTGCATCCTCAAGTACGCATGAGTCATCCGGAATGATGGAATGTATGATCGGGATTCCACCGCAGGATTCCACTAATGCAGCCAACATTGGTGAATTGATATCTCTCACCTGTCCAGGCTGTAGAGTGCTGCCTGCATCAACCAGTTCATCTCCGCTGGAGAAAATGTGAACGACGGGTTTCGCGTGAACGAATACCTGTGTCTTTCCAAGGGCTAGCAGTCCACCAATCTCCTCCGGACGCAATAAAGTACCGGATCGCAACACGATTTCTCCAGCCCTGACGTCCTCACCCGCTAAGATAAGATTATCGCCTGCTGATACAGGTTTATAAATCTCCACTTTAAGGTTGTCGAATATCTGGGCATTTTCCATCATCACCACAGCATCAGCCCCCTGCGGTAGCATCCCGCCAGTGTGAATTGCCGCTGCCTGTTCTTTACCTACCACAAACCCAGGCATCTTCCCCATTCCCACTTCACCAACAAGGTTCAGGTAAGCAGGCAGTGAGTCACTTGCTCCGTAAGTATCCGACGCCCTGACAGCAAACCCGTCCATTGAGCTGCGGGTAAACGCCGGCAGATCTTCATCCGCGGTGACATCACGGCTCAAGACTCTGCCCCGTGCATGTAGAGTTTCGATTTCTTCCTCTTTTTTTTCCACTCCAGGGAGATATCTTAACAAAATTTGGCGGGCTTCATCAATCGAGACCAGTTTTAGGAATTCAGGCATTTGATTAAATCCATAAGGTTAGAAGAACAAAATATGCCGTTAACAAGAACAATCCACCTGCAACGAGTTGCAGTAATCGCCAGCGCGGTTTGTCGCCTTCTTCGATCCGCTGGATGAGAAAGATCTGGAACCCTCCCAATGGCAATCCCAACAGCATTGGCCATACTGAAGACCAACTTAATCCAACCAGTCCAAAAATGCTGATCAAAAGGAATGCAGCGATGATCACAAGGTTATGCAAGCGCATTGCACGCTGCCATCCAAGCTGTGTCACCAGCGTTCTGGAGCTATGAGTGATCTGAAAACCGTAACTTTCAAGAGAAAGGGCAATCTTCATCGCCAGGTAAATCAACGTTAATGGCAGGGTTAACATGACGAAGTAAGCACTCATGGGTTTGCCTTGCAAAACCAGACCAATTGCAGGAATTAAATTTGCCACCAGCAAAGCCTCGACCAGCTCCCCATATCCATTTTTCTCCAACCGTAATGGAGGAGAAGCAGTAAAGAAACTTAGAAGGAAGGCAACACCAAATAACAGGACACAAGCCCCCGAAAATGCATGTCTGAAGATCAAAATCACGCTAGTCGTGGCACCCGCCGTCAAGATGGTCATCGCAACCTGCATTAAGGCTTGACGTTTCACTGCCCGAAGTTCACCATACCAGGGATCATCCCGATGCAAGGTCGACAGCGGATTTTCCGGATGGTCAAAATAAGCAGAGAGGAAGTTGCGAGTCTCGATAATGGAGACTGCAGCCAGCAAACCCAGGAAAAGATTAACCCAGTCCAGCTGTGCGCCGAGATGGTAAGCAATTCCAATGCCAATGGCATAGGTAAGAATCATCACCGCCACAAGCCAGGGGTCGATAATACGACGGATTGGGTGAGATTTCATCGGGGTAGTCTCCATTTACACCAGTTGAGTTCCTCCTGCAAGCGTTATGATCTCACCAGTAATGTACTCATTCGTTAAAAGAAAATCTAGGGTATCCAGCAGTTGTTGGGGATCACCAGCTTTCCTCATTGGTACCCGATCCACTAGAACCTGCCAGTCCTCCTCGGATAGATCGCTGCTGCGCAGCAACAACCCGGGAGCAATAGCGTTCACCCGCACGTTCGGTGCAAGCTGCCTGGCCATTAGCCGGGTAAGGGCTTCGACTGCCGCCTTACTGACAACATATGCGCCATATCCGGTCCAATTCTTGCGCGCCCCCACATCCGAAATATTGATGATCGTTCCTCCGCAGGTCATCCGAAGGGCTGACTCACGCGTCATGAGCCATACCGTTCGGGCGTTGAGGTTCATGATCCTGTCCCAGTCTTCAACTTTGATCTCCATCAAATTCGACCGCATCATGACTGCAGCTGAATTAACCATCACTTTTAGGGGATTGGGAATCACATCGAGTTTTTTGAAAAGGCTGGTGATCTCCTGCACTTTAATCAGGTTAGCACCAAGCAGATATACCGGAACACCAATCTCGCGAATTTCTGCAGCGGCCCGCTCAGCTTCAGTTGCCGATGAATTAAAATGCAATCCAATCGCATACCCTTTTTGAGCAAGATGCAATGCGATCCGTCTGCCTACCCGTCTGGCTGCACCGGTTACCAATGCAAGCGGCATTTCATCTGAAGTGTTCAACCAAACCTCTTTCGATATTTTCCAGTTTGCAGGATTAACCTTCAATACTCACCAAATCTATTATATACTCCAGTATATTGATTCAGGAGTCTAACACATGAGACAACTTATCCCTTCTGTTTATCGTCTCCATCCCGAAGTCGCATCCGCGCTTTCCAAAGGAACTGGTGTGGTGGCATTGGAATCCGCGGTTATCACTCACGGTCTGCCGCGCCCGGTCAACCGGGAACTGGCGGAAGAACTGGAAGTGATCATCCGGGAGAATGGTATCACACCCGCAACCATGGCATTGATTGACGGTACGATCTCCGTAGGAATGACCCATGATGAATTGTTTACCCTGGCAAACAACGATCAAACAGTGAAGGTGAGCAACCGCATGATGGGAATTGCGGCGGCAAAGAAACTAAGCGGGGGCACCACCGTTGCAGCTACTCTCGTTGCAGCACATGCAGCCGGTATCCAGGTCTTTGCCACTGGCGGGATCGGTGGTGTACACCGCGGGCAAGCTTTTGATATCTCCGCCGATTTGGATGAATTATCACGCAGACCTGTGATCGTGGTTTGTGCTGGTGCCAAGTCGATCCTTGACCTGCCTGCCACCCTGGAGGCATTGGAGACACGCGGTGTGCCTGTTCTCGGGTATCAGACCGAAGATTTCCCTGCATTTTACTCTCGCAGCAGTGGATTAAAAGTTGATCTCCGCATCGATTCGCCCGAGCAGGCAGCAGAGATCGCCCGTGCGCATTGGGAGACAGGCAATCATTCTGCCGTGCTGGTCTGTAACCCCTTGCCTGAAGATCAAGCCTTGGATTCGGATAAAATTAACCAGGTAATTGAAAAAGCGGTTATTGAAGCCAAAGATCAGGGTATCAGCGGTTCTGCCGTGACCCCGTTCCTATTAGATCGAGTTGGAAAAATCAGCAAAGGCGAGAGCCTACAGGCCAACCTGACTCTCTTAAGGAATAATGCGCGCCTGGCAGCGAAAATCGCAGCGTGTATGGCAAAACCTCATATCCACACTTATTGATGCTACGGGCTTGGTGGTGTCGGGGTAAAAGTCGATACTAAAGGGGCTTCATTTGCTGCGGTTCCCTGCACGTTGAAAGTGCCGGAACTCTTCCAGCTTGAACCGACGAAGATCTGTACCTCATAATATCCGGGTAGCCATTCGCTTGAAGGACGTGTACAATCCGTGTATCCGTATCCACCAGGGGCATAGTTCCATGCCTTTGTCTCCGCGCAGACAATCTGCCCTTCGTACAACCACACCGCTGTCCACTGCACCCCAGTGACCATCTTATCGTAGGAAAATCCCCCGTAGATCGTTTTGATCGGCGGGGCAAAACTGGTTTGTTCATCAACCAGCAGGCCATTTTCGATTAGGGTAGAGAAAGTGATCGGACTGAAGACTGCGCTGGTATCTACACCTACAGGCGTTTGAATGGTTGCCTGTATCTGCTCCGGAAGAGAAGGTGTGTATGTTTGAGCCAGAGTCAGTGTGATAGTCGGTGTAAAGGTTTGTGAGGGTGTGAGCGTGATCGTTGGTGTAACAGTAATGGTGGGTGTTGTTGTGATTGTCGGAGACGGCGGAAATACTTTATAAACAGCAGGTTCCCCAACCTTTACCAGTAAGAAACCAGCAAAAACCAACACCACAGCAATCATCACCAACCGCCAGCCGTGCTCGATCAGAATCTGGCGTTTTTGATAGAACTGAAGGCGCTTTCCCGCCTGAATAGACCTGAATGCCATCACCAGGCTGGTGATAACGGCTATCCCAAGCAGTACAAGAATAACTTTTACGGTGGTTGCGATATCAATATTCACTGCTTCACTTCTCGCAAAGCATTATAGCATGACAGGATTAAGGTTGCCCTACAGAGATCAGGATTGCTGTAGCATCGAAAGATAAGGTTCCGCAAACAGAGCCGGTGTACCTCCCGTGTGCCAGAAGAGTACCTTTTCATTCTGTGCAAAAAAACCTTTGCGGATCAAATCGATCATCCCTGCGGCTGCGCGCCCGGTATATACCGGGTCAAGCAGTAAACCTTCATGACTGGCAAACAAGCGGATGGCTTCCACTTCCGGGGCTGCCATCACACCGTATCCGCCGCCAAGATAATCATCGTTGACAATGATCTTTTCAGCCGCTATTTCAATTTTCGATCCTAGCAAAGCGTTTCCCTCCTGCACCAAGCGTGTGACGCTTTCGCGCAGCTGGGGGGCATGATCCTCAATACTGATTCCCAGTATCTTTCCCTGGAATCTGGTTAATGCCGCACCAAGAACCATTCCAGACTGGGTACCGCCGCTCGATGAAGCGGTGATGATCCAATCAAAATCACATTCCTGGGAATTAAGTTCACGCATGGCTTCCACGTATCCCATCATTCCCGTGGCGCTCGACCCGCCGTATGGAATCTTGTAGGGCATTTTTCCTTGTACCTGCGCTTCGCGGAATACCTCGTCAAGAATCCGGGTGCGGTTATCACGGTTTGCCCAGACGATCTTCGCTCCAAATAATTTATCAAGGAACAGGTTGCCGCTGGCAATTTCTGGTTCGCTGCCCGATAAGACGAGAATGCAGTCAAATCCAAAGCGCGCTGCCATCGCTGCCACCTGCCGGCAATGATTGGATTGGATCGCCCCTACGCTGAGCAGTGTCTTAGCCCCAGCCTGTTGAGCTTCAGCCAGAAGGAATTCCAGTTTGCGCGTCTTGTTACCGCCAAACCCCAACCCGGTCTGATCGTCTCGTTTGCAGTAAATCCTGGGGCCTTTTAAAGCAGCCGACAGGCGGTCCAGCGGTTCGATGCGTGTCGGTAAATGGGCAATATTCACTCGAGGAATTTTCATTGTACCTCCTGTCTGATCTGTCTTCTGCGGATCAACCTTGTAATGGATAAAATGCGAGGAATCACCTGTTGAAAAATAAAATAGGCGGTTTTGTTCACCGGAAAATCCCAGGCGCCCATGGTGCGAACGACAATCCCGCCTAGTCCTTCCTTGAATCTGAAAACACCGTACATGGAGTCTTCTTTTGTAAAGACCTGGGGGGCGCCCCAGAGATCGTAAACCAGGCAGCCCCGGCTCTTTGCTGCCCGCATCGCTTCCCACTGCAGCAGATAATTGGGCATCTTCTCGCGATGCAGACTGGTGGACATGCCGTAAACATACCATGCCCGTTTTCCCATGAAAAAATAAACCAGGCCGGCAATGATTTTCTCATCAACTTCAGCCACCAATGCTTCTGCCATGCCTGCCTGGATGTACTTTTGCCATACCTCCAGGTAATAGGCTTCCGGACGGATGATGAACCCATCTCGCTGGGCAGTCTCAGCATACATCTGGTACAGCAGCGGAAGTTCCTCAAGGATTGCTGGCCTGACCTTGACCCCATTCTTTTGCGCCAGGCGCAGATTATAGCGCGTCTTTTGTTTCATGCTTGCCAGCCAGTCCTCTTCTGTTCCTTCCAGCTCGAGGATGACTGTATTTTGAAATTGTATCTGCTCACGTGAATATCTCCATCCGCGTGATTTGAGTTCCTCGCAGACCTGCATTCCCGCATCATGAGGAGAATCGCTGGAACTTCCTGGGATTCCCCTGCCCAGTTCAAATTCGGGATCGATCTTTAGAAATACCAGTTTTTTCTCACGCGACCAGGTTTCGATGTCACGCATCACCCGGAGGCGAAGATTATCGTCTTCCCAATCCAGCAATGGACCGCGGGGGATGTAGCCTATGCTGATCCTCGGCCCAATTTTTAAGGGACGCACTGAGCGAACCAGTAATTGTGCTGCAGCTGCCAGCCTGCCATCCTCATCTTTCCACTCCCTCCGGTCTGCAGTCCATCCAATGGGCGCTTTGATCTCTGCCCACTCTTCCGTTTGAAGAAAATGGGGGTTCTCGATTGATAATAGTTTGGAATCCCAGCCTGAGGTCGTCATCGGATGTCCTCATCTACTGGCTGGGTATCGATCCATTCACGGATTGATTGTTCAGCACAGGTTCCAGCAAGTGGTAATCCGCTGATCTCCTGCGGTGAGAAAAAGCCTGCATTCATCGTTTCGTGATTGGCAGCGAAATGACCATCCACGAGCTGGGCATCGTAAAAAAGGACAATGCCGTTGCCCCGCGGATCATCTGCATAAGTGTGGACACTGACCAGCTTTCCAACCTTGATTCTATATCCAGTTTCTTCTTTAACTTCACGAGCCGCGGCCTGTTCAGGTTCTTCATCCACTTCCAAGTAACCGGAAGGTAGATGCCACCGTCCCTTCCAGGGTTCGATCCCGCGCTGTACCAGCAAGAGCTTTCCTTGTAGAGTAACCAAAACACCCACGCTGACTTTGCGGTGCTCATAATAAACCCGTCCGCATGCCTCGCATACAGCTCGCGTGCGATTTTCAATCATCTGATATAGTACCGGTTTTCCGCAATCCTGGCAGAAATTCACCATCTCAGTCCACTCCACCACCGCGTATTTGCAGATACCGTTGATAAAGCCAATAGAGAGGTTTGTTATATATCCTGTCCCATGCACCTGCGCTGCGCCAGGTCTCTCCGCCAAATCCGCGTTTGAAACGGTATACCCCCCAAAGTCCATCATGTGCGTGCTTTTGAGTGAAAGATTCTTCCAGCACTTCTTCTTCAAGGTCAGGAATCCCCCAAAGATCATACCACTTACACCCGTGAGCCTTTGCCCATTGGATAGCCTT
>Ga0116191_1000388_pt1 | contig 40684 bp, 37 predicted proteins | sample AD_UKC111_MetaG_FD_89897 | JGI IMG/M metagenome (GOLD analysis project Ga0116191, IMG submission 89897) | Active sludge microbial communities of municipal wastewater-treating anaerobic digesters from Hong Kong - AD_UKC111_MetaG | ecosystem: Engineered > Bioreactor > Anaerobic > Digestate... | reverse complement strand
CCAGTACCATCGACAGTACCATCGCCAGTACCATCGCCAGTACCATCGCCAGTACCATCGCCAGTACCATCGCCAGTACCATCGCCAGTACCATCGCCAGTACCATCGCCAGTACCATCGCCAGGAGCTTTAACTGTTAAAGATGTAATAAAATCATCACACTTAGTTAAGATATTTTCTAAGTCTGTTAAAGACTTAGAAAAGGCATTAAACGTACACGATTCTATCAAGTCTTCTAAAATGGGGTTATCTTCTAAGGTACGATAACCCTTTAAAGAATCGCTAAAAGTCCCACACTTGCTAAAAGCTACTTTATAGCTTTTGGCTGTTTTGACCGACTTAACCCCAATTAATTCCAAACGTGCCAAAATTGACTTAATACCCGCGTTTTTTGCATCCTGATAGGATGAAAAAATACCTTTGTAAAAAGTAGCAATTGACCAATAATCCGTGCTAGTGGCTTTAACTAAGCCGTTTGTCTCACAGGCATTGACCCAAGAGTTTTTGACTTCTTTTTTATCGCCATAAATGGCGATAAGGCGTGATAATTCACCAATAGCCGAAAAACTTGAATTGGCTGTTTTTACCGCTAGAGCTGATAGCTCAGTATTAAAATTTTGCATTTGTATTTACTCACTATACTTAGGTTTTTTTCGTTACCTAACGGCATTTTCTGTCGTTTAGGCGGACTTTGCCTATAGTCACCATTTTAGACTTTAGGTAAAAAGAGCATAACCCAATATCTTCTATTGGATAGTGACTATGTCACACCCAATATAATGCGTGAATCATGCCAACTTTTGCAACGCTATGTAAAATACTTATAAGTTATTGATTTTAAATGCTTTTTTATCTGTGACGGCATTGCCTTCACCATTACAGAAGGTTGTTAGTGTGACAAAAAATGTCACTTTATGACAAAAAATGTGTGACAAAAATTGTCACCACTGACTACTGTGCCATTACAGACTGTAACGGTGAAGGGTAGGGTATAAATATGTTAGCTGGAGCTGCAAACCTACGGGCTATCCAAAAAGTCGCTATTTTAAATTTTCAATTTCCAACACTACTACCATTCGCAACGCTATAACCAAAGCTAAAGGCAGCTCCCTTAACATTGCCAAAGGCATCTCCCTTGCCATTGCCATTGCCAATACTAAAGCCGACCAACAATGCCAAAGGCATTACCAATGCCAATACCAATGCAAAAACAAAAGGCAGCTCCGTTGCCGTTGCCGTTGCCATTACCATTACCGTTACCAATAGCAGTACCGTTACTAATACAAAAACAAAAGGCAGCTCCATTGCCCTTGCCTCTTTACCTCTGAATTTTTAACTGCTGTCTCTGAGGCAACTCAAAAGGGTCGGTGACGGAGAGTCTATCCCCTTGCTGTTGCTGAAAATGAGAGGAATCTGAGAACCAGAGTGACTCATACACAGGTGCAAGGGAATGCTCCTCTTGATATTGATAGGCTTCGACAGTGCGTCTGCCGAGCCATTTGATAAGGCTAACTTGAGCCTTGAGGGAAAGAATGTCGCTCGATTGCAACGGAACCAGTTGTTTGTTGAAAGATGATGGCAGTCCCTCTGTGATGATAACCAAAGGTCGAGTACGCTTCATCTGATGTAACTGGAGTAAGGTTAAATTGGCCGCATCCAGTTGGCGGAGAGTAAGACCCACCGCCCCACAGTTACTCTGTTTCAGCACTTTAGGTAGCTCCAACAACATAAAGTCGGGCAGTTTAAAGATTTGATGACTGACAAAGGCCAATGGGGTGGGCTTTGACGGATTTACCTGCTCGTAACACGGTAGGGCAAGGATAGGGGGTTGTAATCCAAGGTCTTGAAGGTAAGGGACAGGCAGGAAGGGTCTCAAGCGAGTCAAAGTCGCTTGAGGGTTCCTACTTCTTTCTCTTAACTCCTTATAAGCATAAGTATCAAAGAAATTAGTTCCTTTAAGCCCAAAATCGACTGTATCAAACAGGTCATTAGGGAAGTCCGAGGGCGACCCCTCGGCAAAATGCTTAGGACGACCTCGGTCAGTGTTAGCGTTCCCTGCTATGTGGTGATGACGAGAGCTTGTGCTGAACCAAACCGCTAAAGGTGATTTACAGATAGTCAACATAATGTGATCCCCCTACCCTCTTAATTCTCTAACGGTTAACTCTAATTTAGCCAGGGCGTTTTTAACCGAATCAGAAAGACCGATACCAATATAATAATCCGAATGCCCATTGTTTTGGAGATGCAGGTTAAAGGCCAAAGCCAGTTCCTTCATCGTCTGCTTAAACCCTTGCAAACTCTCAGGTTTCTTGTCTGTATTCGTTATCGCCCATGCCCAATATAATTCGTACAACTTACCCTCTTGGATTTGGTAGCAGTTAGGGATTCTTGCATCCTCAGCCGCGTCTATTGGCACTCCCTTGTGACGCAAATTACCTTCGCCTAAATCCTTTTGGTAGATGCGTAAGTTAGACGTTTTCGCCTCTAGGAAAGCTCTAACGGTATTGTTTAAGGAACCCATCTCCGCTACCGATGCCTTACAACTGGTGGGGATAGTGTAACCCCGTTGCTTGATGAGCCTCTTGGACGCGCCCAAACACCACTGGATAATTCCTGCTCTTTCATTGGCCACGATGTCTTCACCGAGATTGATTTTTCTATCTTTCTCGGCAATGGGGCGGGTGAAGGAGAAGATTAACCAGCGGCGGTTAAAGCCTTCTGAGGTATCTTTGGTCTTCGGCAAGAAGTTGCCCGCGAACCACTGAGCTGCCACCATTCGCGTTGTAAAGGGCTGGCCGTACTTCATCTGCACCATCATTTCAGTGCCGTCAACGACTTCCTTAAACACCTGACCTTTAATGGCTTTGTTCTCGGAGAGTTCACCTGCCACGTTTAAGAGCTTACCTGCCATACTCGCGGGTGCGAAGTTGTCCCCCCACATATCAGGCGGCACCGCTGACTTTACCTCTGGCGGAACCAGTGACGACACAATCGTCAGTAACTGGGACTTACCCGACCCCGCCACCCCAAACAGTAAAAAGGCGCGTTGATACTGAGGGGCAATACCGAAGAGAGTACAAAAGAGAGCCTCTTGGAGAGCTAAAATTTTCTCTTTATAATCAAAGTCATAGCCCCAGCTTGTCTCAAGGAACTGATAAAAGGTGGGGGCAAGTTTTCTGAGGTCAGTTACTTGCGTCTTTTCAATGTTTTCCACTTGGATCAAGAAGGGGAGGGTATAAGTACACCCCCATTTATCTTCGTGGGGGTGTAGTTCAAAGCCCCCGTTTGGCAGACGGGTAAGGTACCCATTAGCGAAATTGACCCCGATAACAGTACCGTCCCCTTCCTGCAACGGCGATGCCAACAGGCTCCCCATCGTTTGAAGGATGCCTTTTGTGTCGCTACGCTTACGGTTAGCCTCACACTGACCATAACGGAGATGGATTTCGCGTTCGATGTCTGTTTTACTATATAGCTCGTAGTGACTGCCACCCCAGCGGTAGAAGTTATCGTTATGATATTTTAGGCGGTTGATGGCCTCCAGTTCCTCTATCAGAGCCTGAGCGATTTCGGTGTGGTTAGCTCCTTTGAATAAGTCGCCTTCACGGTATTTTTTAATTTGTTTGTTCAAGCTTGGGATTCTAACCCCTAAACCCGACTCGCGGACAATCAGGTTTAAGATACGGTCAACTTCCAAGTCGTTTAAATTTTTACTGTAAGCGATAAGCTTGAGCACTTTCTCAATCTCATTCATTACGGTATCAGTTCCTTTACCGCCACTTTCCATGAATAAGTTGCTTAATTCTTCCATAATCACGGTGGCAGGTTTTTCGACCCGTTCTTCGCTGAACACTTTCAGGTAGTGGTTCTTCTCCTCTTGGGTCATGCCAGAGTCCCACCCCTCGGGTAGGACTCGGTTTTTCTGCATGATGTCGCGTGAGAGGAACAGAATCAAATTGGCTGTGTGCTTGTTCATATCAACGGGGTCGCCAACGACGTTTTCAACGTATTGTTGGGCATACACCTTGAGCATATCCAGAGCCTCTAACAGGGTTCGCTCCCCCCGCAGCACCGCAAACGCAAACAGACCCGCTGCGCGAGTTAAGCTAATATCTCGTGCGCCTGACGGAACGAAGTCGGTCACTTTTGCAGGGTTTAACGAGTTATCGTTGACATTAACACCAGCTCGTTTTAACACACCTCTGAGTTTTAGCTCGACATCATGGGAAAGACCGATAAGGGAGTTCTTAACCTTATAGAGTGGGGTGTTCTCAATGTAGGGAGCTTCCGTTTTCGGGTGTATTGACGGAGGCAATACCACATACGTTCCCTCTGACAGGTATTCAACGATGCTTTCATTTGTTAGGGTTCGGATACGGAAGGTTTTCAACGCAGGGTTATATTTGTACCCTAATACCGCCCCCTTTGCGCCCTTACGCACCCACAACGGCTTCGGCAACACCGATAGTATGGCCTTGATAATGGTGTCATCATTGGTGTCGATGTCGATGACGGAAACGCCAGAGCAAGGACCTAATGGTAAACCGATATTGCTGTTGGGATAGTTTCTGCGCCAAACAGTGCGAACGTCTTCTGACGGCATGATGACGGCAAATTCACGCCAACCCGCTAGTAGGGGTTCTTTCTTTTTCGGCCACAAAGGGAAGACAGGGAGGCCATTCTTCCAATAATCTTCAGCGTTATCGGAAAAAAGGGTGTCATGGTTTAAGAAGGTGGGTAAGTCTAATTCAACATTAAAAATAGGGTCTAGGATTTTCATTATTCACTCACTTGGTCAGAGTAGTTAGGTTGGTCAAACGGTCTTTTAATTCGTTTATGTCATCGGGACTGAACTTATTACTGATAAACTCCATTACGGTTTCTCTAAAAATAACATAATCGGCAACCCCCAGAGCACGTTCACGCATCTCAATCACCTTTTCCAATAGGTTGGTTTGGATTCTTAGGACGGCAATGCGCTCGGTAGGGGCTAACTCTTCGGTGCCTTTGAAGTTCTTTAAGCTGCTGTACAATTCGTCCATTTCCTTTGTAACGTCCACATCCCCGATAGGCTCTGGGTTTTTTGGGTTCAATTCACGCAGAATCGACACCAAAAGGCTCAGTTGCGCCTTAATATCTAAGGTGTATGGGGCTTCCTCAAAGTATTTTTTGCCCTGCTCTTGATAATTCGTTAGAATTTGCTCTAAGGCATTCACAGCCCCTAATGTAATCGGGGGGTAATTTGACATTGCTTTTCTCCTGTATAACTTCAAGGCTTTGGTATCTTAAAACGAAAAGTGGCATCTTTGAAAGGTGTCTTTACACAACGTAACAAAAATTGGACTATCTAAAATGACTCGTAATTTTGCCTCAGATTTTACCAAAGAGCTAGACGCTCGGTTCTCTAAAGACGCAACAGGGATGAGTTATTCCGATTGGGTTTGTAAAAATACCACACTCAAGGGCGTTCCGTTTAATTTTAAACGCTATCCGTTCCAGAAAGCCATCATGGATGATATGCACCCCAACTTATGCGTTATCAAACCTAGTCAGCAAGGGGCAACGGAATTGCAGATGCGGAAGGCCCTAGCTTTCTTGGCGCGTAATCGGGGGACGACCCTGATGTTCACTTTTCCAAGTGAGCCGATGCTTCGTAAACAAGCCCAGACCCGTTTCCAGCCCCTTATCGAGGCCGATCGTGTTTTTAGCTTAGGGGCTGCTAAGCCTGTGAGATCCATCGAGGTCAACCAGATTGGGTCTTCGTTCTTACTCTTAGCACCTGCCACTGAAACGTCTGCTACAGGTCAGCCCTGTGATGCTATCTTTAACGATGAGGTTGACCTCTCAGACCAGCCGATACTGGCTCTGTTCCAGTCCCGTCTCCAAGGTAGTTCCCATCGGATAACGCAGCAGTTTAGTACCCCTACTTTCGGAGGTTACGGCATTGACGCTACCTACGCCTTATCCGACCAACGGGAGTATATGATTAAATGCTCTTGCTGTAACCATTGGCAAGTACCTGTTTTTACCAAGAAGTTTATCAATATTGAAGGGTTGCCTGATGAAGTCGAGCTAGATGAAATTGATAATAACCTGATTGAGAAATTCGAGATCAACACCTCGGCAATCACCGTGGATTGTGAGAAGTGCCACCACCCCCTAGACTTGCTGCGGGATAAACGCGAATGGGTTGCTACCTACCCTAATAGAGTAAATAATCGTGGGTATCGCATGAGAACCTTTAGCGGAGGCACCTTACCACCGAGTTATGTTATCTCCCAGTTGTTAGTTTACCGTAAGAATGATTTCTTACGCGGTTGGTACAACACCGTTTTAGGGGATACTTATGATAAAGGGGACGTTCGTCTAACTGACACCATTTTAAACCCCTTGTTTAAATCAGAACACCAAAAAGGAGACCCTATTGGGCGTATGTATTTTGGGGCTGACATCGGTTCTATCTGTCACATCGTTATCGGCAGCAGCGATGGCATTCGCAGAGGTGTTCGCGTCCACCATTTTGAGACGGTTTTACAGGAGCGGTACAAGGAGAGGTTATTAGAATTAAGAGAGCAGTACCCAGAGCTTAGAGGCATGATGGACCAATTCCCAGAGCAGTTATTGGCCAAGGAGTCGTTTATGATGACGAACGGTGCTATTATTCCCTGCGCTTATCGCGGCTCCGTTGAGATTGCCGATAAGGTTGAGACCACCAAGAATGTTCAAGTTGACCGTACCGAACACTTAGACACTGTTGCTAAGTTGTGCCGAGAGGGGTTGATAGAGTTCTTTAACTACGGGAACCAAAAGGAGCTTATCAAGGAGCATTTAAAGGATATGGTGAGAGATGTCACCCCTGAGAAGCCAGCGGTTTGGCGAAAACTGACAGGGGCTGATCACTATTTTCACGCTCTGGCCTTCTTGACCACAGGGGTTAAATACTTCACCAACGAGTTTACAGGTTATAAAGAAGAACCGATTAAGACGACTCTCTATGTAGCGGGTCAAGACATGAAATTACCCGATGGTGGTTTGTATGGGCGAGAGCGGCAAAAGGGTCTATATGGTGGGCTGCTAGGTTAAACTATGCTAAAATCTTTCTAATTCTACCCGTTACCGAGGCCAACACCAATGGCACTGACATTACAAACAGTTTATCAAGTAATCGCACCTAAGCGATTGCCAAATCCAAAGGGGACAGCCAACAGTCCTACCTTTGACCCTTCTAATAATCAAAACGTACTCTCTGCGCCTCAGTACCGTGAGCATTTAGAAGATATTTTTACAACAAGGGCCTCCTCCGACAGTCGGGATTTAATCCGTAATCTGATTGTCCAAGACCCTGATGCCAGTGCCTCTTTAAATGCTTTTTTAACACTGTCAGACACTAACCCTATTATTTTAGTGAAGGACATTAACGGTGCTATTGACCGTAATGGGTTAAAGGTTGTTAATGCCCTTATCGACAGCTTAACCACTCGGTACGATTACACTAAGGGTTTTGAGTACACGCCAAGTCTTAAAGCGATTGCTGAAGAGATGCGGTACATGATTTTAGCCGAAGGCATGGTGTTGGCTGAACCCATTATTACTAAGGAAGGCATCTTTAATCAGGTACGTTTAATCCAAACCAATAAATTGGAATGGTATGAGCGTGAGAATGGGCGTTTAGTCCCAGAGCAAGTGCCTGTGAACGGTGGTGACAACATTAGTTTGGATTTCCCCCATATTTTTGTTGCCTACTATCGCCAAGACCCTAGTAAAGCGTATGCGTACAGCCCATTCGTTAGCGTTATCAACACCGCTGCCGCTCGCCAGCGTATTATCAATGACCTTTATCGAATCATGCAGCTAACAGGCTACCCACGAATGGACATCTCCATTATGGAGGATGTTATCCGTACTAATGCCCCTGACAGCATCAAGTCCGACCCCGCTAAAATGGCAACTTATATTAGTAACACCATTAACAGTATCAGCAGCACTATTTCTAATCTTCGTCCTGACCAAGCGTTTGTCCACACGGACTCACTGGAAGTGGGTATGGTGAATGAGAAGAAGGCTGGGATGAGTATTGATATTGAGCCTGTGATTAAGACGCTCAACGCTCAAAATCAAGCCGCCCTGAAGACAATGGCCACTATCTTGGGTCGTGGTGAGGCTGGTGTAAATACCGCTTCCGTTGAAGCGCGTTTATTTGCCTTGCAGTGCGATGGTCTGAATGCGCCTGTCAGTTTATTGATGTCGCAAATGTTTACTTTCTTATTGCGCTTAACAGGTAGCACCAGCAAGGTTGAGGTGTCCTTTGCTCCTGCCGAGATGCGTAGCCCGATTGAACTGGAGGCTCAGTTAAACTTAATGGCAGCTCGTTTGCTTTATGATTTAAGTGAAGGAATCATTGACGATGATGAATATCATTTACGAATGTATGGTCGTATTCGTCCTGATAGCAGCCCAATTCTCAGTGGAACTAAGTTTTACAAAACTGGCAGTGGCAACACAGATATAAATGGTAACGGTAATAATGACTCTGTGACTCGCTCCGTCACCAGTAAGAATGACAAAGCGGCACAGAGCAATGCGGTTAAGAAGTAGTTAATGTAAGTTAAAAGACTCCTGTTCGTGACTACACGTTACGAACAGGTCTCCAACAGAGGTTTGAGTAAATAACTTTACTTCTTCTTCAGTAAGGGTAAGGGCAGTGCCATTGGTGATAGCGACACCAATCTTAGAGAACAGGTTCATTACCCTTCGTCTTAAAATATCTTCTTGGGTTTCTATCTCATTCATACTCTGGTTCTTCCTCAATAACTTTAGGTTTGGGTGGGATATACTTTGGAGCCGCCCTACGGGTACTGGTCAAGGTTTTTGACTTAGGTACACGAGGTATCGTGGGTTTTTTCTTTACCTTCTTAAGCTTTTTGTAGCTGACTTGAAGAGGAGCTTCGGCCACAGTGAGGGTTAAGGGGTCTCTCTTCTCAAGCTCTACCTCAGGATTAAATACAGCTTTTTTAACTTTATCTAGCCTGTCTTTTACCACTTCTTTTGAGATATGCTCAACAACCTCCCCCAGTAGTTTTTTCTTTAGGTCAAACTGCTTGGCAGCAGAAGCTCTAACGGGAGCGTTTAACTCTTGCGCTAGTTGAGAGGCTGCGTGTTTTAGAAGCCTTCTCTGCTGCCTTTCTTCTGAGGCTTGCAGTTTAGCTTCCTCAGAGGCTTCGGAAAGCATCCGTTCCACCAAGGCTGTGTTAACGGTGAATTTCCTCTCTAACCCACCCTTTAGGAGTTCTTTTATTTTCGGCAGTGCTGCCAAAAAGGAAGCCTCCTGTGGGGTCAAGTTGGCCTTATTAGAGAACTCAAAGTCCATCTCGTCCACAACCTCTAACTGAGCCATAGTGCGGTGGTAATGAGCAATATTGGGCGAGTGATAGGACTTACCCGCCTTTAATCTAAAGTCTTTTGTGACGATATACCCTGTGAAGTTTGGGTACTTCTGGCGGTAGGTTACGAGTGGAGGTAGCCCTAGCCTTGGGTCATCTAAGAGGTCTAAACCGTTCTTTACCAAGAATAAAGCACACAAGCTGCCAACCATCTCTAGGTTCTTATAGCTGATGGAGTTGTCGTCAGTGGGGTGAATCACCAAAGCCAATGCGTCTTCCGACTCCTTAATCTCCTTCTTGAAATGCTCTTTGAAAGTGGGGAGGTGGAATAAATCAGAGCTAAAAGTTCTCAGCGGCTCATCTTCTGCCAACTTTAATAACCACATCCACCAATCGGTAGCGGTGATTGGCTGCTCGGCGTTAATAGGAGGAGCTTGCTTTATAAGTATGATGTTATCTAAGTCGCTTAAAGCAGCCTTGATGAGTTGATAGTTTTTACCTAAAAGATTCGGGTCAGTTACAACGTCATAAGGGGCGTATAGGTTAGATTTATCCGTTATAGGCATTTGCTATCTCCTTTTCAAAACGAGTACAAAAACGGGGTGGGAGTTGTTCTTTAAACTGGGTGTAGAGGTCTAAGATGGTGTCAAATTTAAACTTGGCATAAGCGGTAACAGCATCACCCTCCTCTTTGAAGACACTTGACCTAGTGAGCTTACCATTGAGGTCTCGACACCGAAAAGAGAAACCAGTAGAGGTTCTTACAGGTTTAAACTCGCGTGAATTAACCCACTCACGGTGGTTCTGGATTAAACGCTTAGGTAAGTAAAATAAGGTATCACGAGTGATAAAACAATCCCCAAAGAAATCGTAGGTCAATACGGTATCTTCCAGTAAGGTTAGTGAGCGGACGTAACCAATCAAGCCCTCGAAGTAGTTAAAGTTAAACAAAGCTGGATGTACCAACTTATTGGCTTTAGGGTTAGAACTGACCTCACCTAAAGAAACATACCCCTTGGTTCTCAAGGAAGCAGTTAAGTTCTTCCATGCTGAATACTGCCAGGAGTTTTTCCCATAGGTTCTGGTATGAGTCATCTCGGTATGGGTGCTTAATAACTCAGACTCAGAGTAGATGTAGGATTTTAGGAGATTACGCTCATAATCAGTCTTTAGTATTAGGTAATACTTAATAAGTTCCAGTTTTTTGAAGTTAGAGAAGTAAGTTCTAGCGTCATAAAGGGAGCTAAAGCCTTCAAAAGTATGTCGAGACAGTTTGTAGATGAAACTCAGGCTAACTAACCCAGCTTTGTTTTTGGTGTAGGTTGCCTCAAGGTTATCTTCGATCAAGCCAATGAGGTGTAATGGAACCAGTAAAGGGTGGCCACCTTGTAGCGAGTTAGCAACAGGTAACGTGATAAAGGTGTAGCTATCACAAACAATAGGGTTGTTGGGCAGAGTGAGGTCTTTACTAGCCCAAGTGTTGAAGTAGGACTCTTTAAAGAGGTAATAAGTTGAGTTTTGCTTCTGGAATACTTGGCAAAAAGTTTTATAAAGTTTTTCTAATACTTTTGCTTTTGAGAGGGTATCGGCAAAGCTGTCGCCTTGAGGGGGTGTGGGTTTCATCATGTTCTCTGGGTCAAAGAGTGGGTCCTGTTGATGTAAAAAGAAAAGCGGCACTCATGGACCAGATGAGTAAAGGTGAGGTTTGCAAGGCTCACTTTGCCGCTTGAGATAAGAATACCATAACCATTGGCGTGGGCAACTCTTTGTTTGTAATGTTATGTAACGGTGATAGCTTTGGCTAAGTTATTGATTTTAAAGGAGCTGGAACAGGAGTAGTCCGAAAAGGCTTCGCGGACTACTCCTGTTCCAGTAAAAGTTGTCGGTGACAGAGGGTTTTCGCATCGCTTTTTTACTTAACTTTCCCCTTAATTATCAACAACTTAGACAGGTATAAACCAGTTTGGGCAAAACCACTGGTTTAAAAAGACAGGCTGATTAAGGGTGTTTTTTAGGTGTTTTTAGAGCTTTACTGGAACAGGAGTAGTCCGAAAAGGCTTCGCGGACTACTCCTGTTCCAGTAAGTACCCTGAAAGTGCTATTCTCCTGTTCCAGTAAACTGGTGTTTTCTCCTTTAAAACCAAGGGGTTGCATTTTCACAACACACTTGAATCGGGTGTTATATTGTTTTTTTATTCCACGTAAAGGAGAAAAATAAAGAAGAAGAAAAAAAGAAAAAAAGAGAGAGGCGAAAAAAAGTGGGTTCAAGGAGTGTATAAAGTTTTGAGCCGAACCCTTTTGGTTTACTAGCCAACCTTTGTGGTACACTAAGGCACCTATCTTGGACAATAGCAGCCGCGACCTTCAGTATGGAAACAATGCCGCTTACTTCGGTACTTGGTAGAGGGGAAAGGTCGAAATGGTGGGGTTTCTTGACATTTGTCCCCGATCAACCTAGCAGAGTTGGCCTGTTCTGCTGCTTACCCCTTGCCTACTCCTTGGCTTAATGTTATTCTTTACACAACTTAAACATAACTTACAAAAGCCATGCCAAAACGTATAGCTATCACTGATGACATTAAAGCCAAAGTCATCGCCAACATGGGTTCCGAACCCAACTGGGAACAGATTGCTGTCTTTGAGATGACTGCTGTTACGTCTTTGCCCTTGAACAAGAAATGGTCTTTGTTTGATAAAGCCCAGATTACGGCTCAAACCTTTGAGGAAGCTGCGACTTATCTAAACTCTGGTGGTTTTGTTCCTTTCCACACCCTGCATCAACAAGGTTACGAGATTCCTGTAGGACGTGTGTTCTACGGCGAGGCTCAGAAGAATGTTAAGGGTTATGATGAGCTTCGGGTATTAGCTTTTATTGATTTAAACGCTCACGAAGACTTAGCCAACAAGATTGACAACGGTATTGTCGAAGAAGTCTCCGTTGGTATGTCCTTTAAGCAGCTTTTATGCTCAGCTTGCGGTGATGACCTATTAGCCAACGAAGACTCCATCTGGTCTCAAACCTGTACTAATGGTCACGTTATTGGTATGGGCGACCACCATGTTAAGCCTAATGGCTTAGGTCAGTTTCGTGAGCTGAGTGCTGTTTCCAAAGGAGCCAGTAACGGAGCTAAAATTTTAGGTTTCCAAAAACGCAATTTGGCTGCCGATTTCGGTAAACCAGAGTTAGCTCTTGTAGCTAGTTTAAAATCTCCAGAATTGATGTTGTTTACCGCACCAGCCAATCTGGATAGTGAAGGAGAAGATCCTGTGCTTATCGCTGAATTACAAGCCAAACTAGAGGCTGCTGATGCTGAGAAAGCTACTTTACAAGGCCAACTGACTGCTGCTCAAACTAAGGCAACTGAGTTGGAAACAGCTAAAGCCGATGCCGAAGCCAAGGTAGTTGAATTAGAAACAGCTAAAACTGAGTTAGAAGCAGCTAAAGCCGATGCCGAAGCCAAGGCAGCCGAGTTAGAAGCTCAACGTACCGAGGAGCACACCGCTTTAGTTGCTGCTCAAGCTAAGTTAAAAGAGTTTGAGGATGTTGAAGCAGCTCGTTTGAGTCAACGTCCTTTCCGTATCCCCTTGGGTGGTGTTGCTAACTTAAATGCTAGTTACACCGATACAGCGAAAGCTAAAGCCCCTGCGGTTGGTCCGTCACCCGCTTTTAAAACCCCTAAACACTAATCTTTTGGAGAATAGCGATGGCACAAGAAATCGCAGGTGGTGGTATCAGCTTAGTTGGTATTCCACACTCAGAATTTCGCCGTACTGTTTACTTAGCCGCAGGTATCACTTCGGCTGATGTTGGTAAACCTGTTACTTTAGACACCTCCGCTAATAATACTTTCAAGTTAGCAGGTGCTAATGACGTTATTTACGGCAACTTAAAAGTCGTTGAAAACCGTGTTCAAGAAGGTATCTTAGTAGGTACTATTGAGTTCAAAGGCGGTTTCCAATGGACTAAATCTGGTGTTATCGCTGTTGGCGATGGCGTTGTCGGTGCAGGTGCTGGTGCTGTTAAGGCAGGTACTAACCCACGTTCTCTCGTAGTCGCAGTTGGTACAACCACTGTTGACGTTGTGTTCATCTAAGGAGAAAGACTATCATGGCTCTTCGTCCATTAACCGATTTGATTAAACGCGATAAGCTTTCTCCTGCTGAAGTAAAAGCGATGCTCGTTACTGACAGCGAACACACCAGTAAAGATAAGGGCTTACAGTTAGTTCGTGATGCTCAATCCTTTGGTTTATCCTTACGCGACTTCTTAACCTTAGCTGTTGCTCCTACTAAGGGTGATGATGCTGCTAATTACGCTGGTTTGAACGGTTACGAAGCTGTTAAAGTTGCTTTAAACTTACCTCACGCGAATGACTTCGAGCGCGGTGTTTTATTACAAGCTGCTTCTAATACCTTCCAAACTTATGCTGGTACTCGCGCAATGTTCCCAGAGATTGTGGACGATATGTTACGCGCAAAAACTCGCTTAGAAGTTGCCGAAAACATTGCCTCCATCGTTTCTCAAAGCCGTACCATTGACGGTTCAGAGATGATCTGTACCTATATGGAAGACGATGCAGCAGACCGTAAGACCTACACCGTGACTGAATTAGGTCGTATCCCAATGCGTTCTGTTCGTACCACTCAAAACAACGTGGGTTTAGGCAAACGCGGTTCTGGTATTGAAATCTCTTACGAGTTCGCTCGCCGTGCTTCTTTAGATATTTTAACACCATTTGCTGCTCGTATTTTACGCGAAGCTGAGTTGAGCAAAGTTGCCGCTGCTACCCACATCTTAATCAACGGTGATGGTGTTAACGGTGCTGCTTCGGTTGTTAATTTATCGACTTTCGGTGCAGGTACTGGTATTAGTGCAACCAGTTATAAAGGTTTGGCTAAGTTTTTAATGGCTCGCGCTAAGGCAGGTTTCCCAGTAGATACCTTAGTCGTTAACTACGATATGTACGTTGACTTGATGTTCTTGTACGCGCCAACTGTAAGCGGTAACGGTAGCGTCCCAGAAGCAATGGGTCAGATGGGTGCTCCAGTTATCAACACTCGTATGAACGCCTTAAACGGCTTAAACTTGAACATTGCTTTATCTTCTTCTGTTCCAGCAGGTCAGATCATTGCAATGGCTAAAGGTGAGTGTATCGAAGAACTCGTTGAAGCTAACTCTAACATTAGCGAAAGCGAGCGTTCGATTCTTGACCAAAGCATCAAGTACGTTAAAACCGAAACTACTGGTTATAAGTTATCTATCCCACAATCTCGCGTTGTGCTTGATACTACAGCTTAACCCTTCGGGTACTGGTTTAGAAAAAGGCAGCTACCGCTGCCTTTTTTATTGGTGTAAAATACAGAAATATCTCGGAGTTCATTATGACAAAATGTATTGTAAAGACCACAGGTCAATTTATGCTATTGACTCGCTCAGGGTCTATCAAGGTGGGTACGGCGACTGTTGTTGAGAAAGATGAATTTGTGGCTTCTCGTCTCCGTAACGGTGACTTGGAGTTATTGCAGGATAACCTTCCAGATTCCGTAACTCAGGAAGACTTAATAACTGCAGGGTCGGTTGAGGCGTTGATGGCTTCTCTAAACCCTAAAGAGGCTTCAGCTTCTCCAAAAGCCAAAGCAACTAAGAAAGGTAGTTAATTATGTGGGTCGAAACAACAAAGGCTTCTAGCCTCAGCTTTGAGCTTCGGGTGGGTAATGATTTTGTTGTTCCTGACCCCACTACCTCTGCTATCCTGAAAATCAGAAGTAAAGCAGGAGCCTTACTCCACACCGAGACCTTAGTGAATCCTCAAGGAAGTATCTTGAGCTTTAACATTCCTGGTTCGGTTAATACTTTAACGGGTAGTAATACAAACGAAGTTCGGTTAGCGACTTTAGACTACCAGTCTGGTGGAGTATTTAGACAAGGTTATCTTACTTACCGTGTAACCCAATTCTTACCTTTTACCGTGACTGCTCAGTCAGTAAGAACCCTGCTCGGATTGAGTTACGAGGAGCTGGAAGATGAAGAAATTGACCTTATCAGTGCTTATTACACTTTGGCTAACACTGCTGGCACAACCTTCACTACTGCTTTTACAACTGAAGGTTATAAAGGCGATCAGGCTAATAAAGCCGTTTGTTTACAATGTGCCATTGACCTCGCCCTCAGCTTACCTCAACGCATCGCCCAGAAGACTGATGAGGAGAAAGCTAGTTTTCAACGAGCAACAAAATTTGACCCTTACAAATTGATAGCCTCCCTAAAACCCCAACTTGCAGAAACCCTTGAGTCTTTAGCTACCGAGCAGACCATTGGGTCTGCTGCTGTTTTTGTTGCCACCCAACCAACAGACCCCTTCACAGGTGCTTAATAATGCGTAAGATTCATAACAGTCGTTTTAAGAAATTGCTGACTAATCTTACGCGAGGTTGCTTAGTTCAAGGCCACATTGTAGATGCCACAGGCGAGTTAACAGGAACAGAGGAAGTTAATCAGCTTTTAAGAGTTAGCCACCAAGCTATCGCAAACCCAGGAGACCATGTAACTTACTTGGGTTATCACTATGGTTTAAGTAGTTACTCCAAAGAGCCTTACGATGTTATTTATCGCCTGATGCCTTTACCCGACCAAGTGGAATGGCAAGTTCAACAGGTCTTTGTGGTAGATGCTCTTACAGGTTTAAAGAAACCTGTACAAGGTGTGACCCCTCCCGTGCAGTTGTTATGGTGTAAGAAAAAAACTGAGGGCTTCGGGGTTAGCGTTGGTAAGAACACAGACGAGCAGGTCTGTTATTGGATGACAGAAGTTGTCCAAGTAGGTGACCTACTTGGAGGTAGAGTTGTAAAGAGAGTGGTTAAGGAGCAAGGCATCTATAAGGTTGAGGTGTGAGATGGCTCGAAAGCGCAGTGGTTTTGAAGCTATTTTTGAGGCTATCTCCTTGGAAACTAGGGTGACTGAACTTCGGCCCTCTGTTCTTCGTGATATTTTCTCTAAAGCCAATAAAAAACGCATTGCTGCTGAGCTTAATAGGGAGCTATCTCATTTTAATACCACCTTTATAAAAACTTTTATGAATGTTGGTTTACAAAACCCTTTCGTTCAGGATACTTCGCCTAACCCACTGCCTCATCACTCTGCTTACACTTACTGGGTAAATTTAAGCTACAAATGGCAGAGGGAGAAGGCAGCTAAGGGTTTGGATCTTCCAAGCTTTTTCCATTATGGTCAGGAACGTAAAAAAGCTAAAAATAGACCTAAAAAAACCCTAACACAATATCTGGAAACCAACTGGAACTCTGCGACAGCTATAAACACAGTTGGTAGGATTACTGACGAAGATATATTTTTCAGAACCAAGACGGGGGAAGATGTCACCTTAAAAGGAGGTAAGGCTACTCTCGATTCCCCTTTCTTAGGTAAGCTTAAAACTTCATCAGGTGATATAAAGGACGTTAAAGAGACCTTCACTATTGGTTTTAGAGCCTTTACTAAGATTAGTGTTGATAGGTTGATGAGTGATAAATTTGCGGATAGAACCCCTTATGGGCTTTTTTTGACAGAGAAGATGGTTCCCAAAGGAGCTAACACCGCTAGTCAAGGGTTCCCACTTTCTAAGTTGACTAACAATGCTAAAATATCTGAAGATAGGGCCTTTAGACCAACGGTTATGCCCTTACTAAGATGGTATTACAGTGTTAAGTTACCTCACACATTTAGACAATTCTACGGGCTTAAAGGTTTAAAGGGTTGGAGTTAAAAAATGTACATACAAAACGGTATCTTAAATATTCTTGAGAGCACTGTTCTTGCCTTCTGCAATAGGCTTAAGGAAGCTGCTAACACCCAATTACATACAAACCTCTCAGTGGTTTTATTTGATACAGCTCCAGAAGAAGAAGAATTGCCACAGACTGATGTAATCGGCTCTTATAATTTAGAGTTTAAGGTAGATAGCCATTTTATTGATGGGACTTTCTTATTGGGGGTTGCCACGCTAAATGACCCAAGCTTATTCCGTCTTCGGAAGATAACCAGCTTTGTTTTAGACGAGTGCTTACCAGAAAAGACGATTCAGCTTTACAACGCCGAGGGGAACCCTATTTTGGGTAATCTAGTGATTTTAGATGATGTGAGTATTCTACCAACAAACAAGGATTCCAAGAGTCGTGCTGCTCGCTTCATTGGAATCCCTTTTAAATGCACTCGAACAATTTAAAAAATGTTGAGAGCCTGTGCTTCAACCGTTTTCATCTCAGCAGCCGTTAAATTTCTTAACTGTTTGAGCCGAGCTTGCTCGGTTGTTGCCTTTAGACCTTCCTCAACTAATCTTGCTAACGCTTGACAACGAGAAATCCTGTTCTTTAAGGCCAGTAGTTCCACAACTTTTAAAGTATCTTCGGCAAGAATTAGAGACATCCGAGTGGTGTCAACTTCTCGCCCAATTTTTCTGCTTAAAGGTATATTTGCCATCTCACAACTCCACAATAGAGGTTTTAATTAGATATAATCTATGCTACCATAATGGGGAAAACTCTAACTGTATTACTTTTGTAATCATCCTATCTTTGGAGAACTAACATGGCTGGTGAAGCCCGTTCCATTAACTTTGCTGTCGGTACTGCCACCATTATGTTGGGTGCTCCTGCCGATTTGCGTAATTTTACTCCCACTACTCACTCTATTGGTTTAGTTAAAGATGTTAAGGTAATGGCAGAAGCCTCCTACATCAAATTAACTCAAGGTGTTCGCAATAGCGTTGTCCACTCAATTAAAACAGGTGAACCTGTCTCTATGGGTGCCTCCGTTTACGAATATAACGCTAAAAACTGGACTTACGCTTTGGGTTTTGCTGGTTATGATGTTAGTTTAACCGCGGGTGAGACTACGGTTACTACCGCTTTAGCTGCTAACCCCACAGGTGAAATTACTGTTGACGTTGCTACTGCTGCTTCCTTTTCCGTAGGTGATTACATTATGCTGCAAGTGGGCATAGATGACGAAGTTTATCCTCGCCGTGTAGCCGCTAAAACTACCACTTCTATCACCTTTGACCAAGCTTTAAAGAATGTTGCTATTCCTTTAGGTGCAACTATTCGTAAGTGTGCTATTGTCCCAATCGGTCGTAAAGATGAACAACCTTTCTTAGCAGCTAAAATCGTTGGCTCTATGGCCGACAATGTGGAAGTGTGTATTGAGATTCCAAAGTTGCGTGTGACTAAAGGCTTCGATTTAACCTTCCAAACTGGTGATTATGCCAATATGCCATTTGAATTTGATGTTTATGACTTAGTTCCTGCGGATCCTGAGTACACTCGCTCTAAAGAGCAGTTCAAGGGTGCCCCCGCTTGGTTATACACCATCAATTAAAAAGGTTTTACCCTTTATAGCCCTCGTAAGAGGGCTTTTTTTTGGGTACAATAAAAGCCTACCCTTTAAATTTATCGGACCTATAAAATGACAACTGAGACTTTGATTCAACCTTTAAACCCTAACCCTTTCTTTCACCTATCGAATGGGCAGGAATTAAAGATGACTTATGGGTTGCACAACCGTCTGGCGAAGCTCATCCAGAACGTCTCCACGGTTTCTTTAATCTTAACAGACCTTCAGGTTCAAGAAGCCGTAATGGTCAACTTGTTCAATAAGTATGATGCTAAAGGCCAAGTGGTTGAGGAAGCAAACCTTGAGGATTTGATGTTAGACCCTATTGAGGTTCAGAGGGTTCTTGTGTGGGTGACGGAGCACTTAACTAATTTTTTTCTGTCGAACCTACAATCAATGACTCGGATAGTAGGGGTGTATCAGAAAGAAGTGGAGTCGAGTTTAGAGCCTTTAACAAATGGTACGAAACCCTAACTTTTCCACAGGCAGTCTCATGGGCTTATAGGGTGCCTTTAAGTGAAGTCCGTTTAGTCTATTGGGCCAATACCTTAGAGGATATACAGCAAGCTTTAAGGTTCAAGGTGGCTGAGAAACAGTTAGAGGCGATTCAGAATTATGAGGCTTTTGCTGCTGTTGCTTCTCAAGCTTTAGGGGGTTCCAAGAGTGAAGATTCTGTCTCCACTGCACCAGTTAAGCCCCAACACCAAGCGACAACCAGTGCTGAAGCGGTTAAAATGTTTCAGAGTTTATTCAGTTAGTAGGTATTAGTATGGCTCCTCAAGGTAATAACACTCATCAAACAGAAGTTGAGCTAAGTTACAGCTCTAAGGGTTATAAGGATGCTGTTAAGGAGCTAAATCACTTAGCCACCTTAGTTAAAACCCTTTCAGAAGACCTAAAAAAGGTTACGCTACCTAAAATAAAGGGGCTAAAGGGGTCTCTAGCCGAAGCAGCAGAATTGCGTAGCCTAATCTCCAGCTTAACTAAAGTTAAACCTGAAGTGGGTCAGATGTCTGATACATCAAAACAGCAAGAAGCTGCTTTGATGTATAAAACTTACTTGGACAATCTAAAACGGACCCTAAGCACCCAGAGTCAAATTGCTAATTTATCTAAGGATGAGTTAACCAGAAAAGCTTTTCTGGGTGAGTTGAATAAAGATGAAGTAAAGACTCAATCTAAAAATATTGAGCTTCTCAAGGCTATTAGTAAGGGATATGAGCAAGCTAAAAACGCTGGGATTCTGTCAAAAGAGCAAGCGAGCCTTCAAACTCAAGTCAACAAATGGATAGCCAGTGACCTCAAGCGGAAGAAGGAGACGGCTGCCGCCGAACGCTTAGCTGACTCCCAAATTCGTATGGAGCAAAGGAAAATAGCTTTACGCTACGCCAGAGAAGCTGCAGAGGGTACTCTAAACAAAGTGGATTTAAAGAGTTACCTAGCCAAGGCTGATTTAACTCAGATCAGTGCCCTCCAAACGGCTATGAAGGCTCAAAGCCTCCGTGCTGACTTTGTAAAAACTCCCACCATTACAGCTTTCAACACCGCTGTCGAAAAGGCCCGTTTAAAAATTACCACGGGTGGTCAAGTTATCGACCCCAAAACCGTTCTTGAAAGTATTAAAGGGGCCTCCCATAAAGGGGATACAGACTTAGTTATCAAGAACCTAAGGGCCGAGATTCTTCGCCAGACTAAACTAGGGGCTAAGGGCGAGGGTTTAAGAGACCTATATAGAATCTTAGCTGACGCTCGAAGTGAAGCAGCTAAGAAGTTTGCCCCTGTCTCCCCTTTCCAAGAAGCTAAGAAGGCCGAAGAAGCTTATGCTAAAACTTTAACCAAGTTGGACGCTAAGGCCATTCAGCAACTTAAAGATAAGTTAATTCTTGAAGAGCATCTCCAAGCCTCTAAGATTCGTGCTCATAAAACTAATATGACTATTGGGTCTGAACAATGGAAGGGCGAGCAAAGCTACCAAGAATTACTCAAGAAGCGTTTAGCAGATGTAAAGGCTGAAGAGTTAAGACAGAAACGAGAGGCCGCCGACCCTAATGCAGCCAAGCTGAAACAGAATCAAAAAGAGATCAGAGATAAGACTTTAGACAGTACCATCGCTAACCGCCAAACCGCAGCCGAAAAGTCGGTCGCTCGGGCTAAATATGACGAAGAAAAAAGATTAGCTTTAAAGCAGGGTTTATTTAAAACAGAAGAATCTATTAAGAATCTCTCCGCTGACCAAGCCCGCTTTGCCAAGGACACCTTAAACTTTGGTATCCAGACAGGTAAACTCCGAGGGGTTGAGCGAGCCGAGGCCGAGAACTTACTCGCTATTCTAAAACAACAAGAGGCTATTCAAAGACGGAGCATTCAACAAAACCAGAATATCGCAAACTTAGCCAGAGCTGGTAAGTACCAAACTAAGGGAGACTTAACGGGCCTGGATAAATCCGAGTTAGAGGTAGCGCGGAAAGTTATTGCCTACCGTATGCGTAATAATCAGCTCACACAAGAGCAGTTAGTTGCCGAACAAAAGCTTCTTGACCACGCCAAGAGTCGAGAAAACCTCTTAACAATGGAAGCTAAGCGGAAAGACGAAGCCTACCAACGTGAGAAAAGACTAGGCCAACTCACCCACCTCGAAGGAGATGGCGGAGCCTCAATGGCTGTTATCCAAGCTGGATTTATGATGCGTAGCCAAGTGCTTGGGGGCTTAAGTTCAATCTTCTCAGGTGCTTTCGACTCTGCCATCCAGTTGGATAAAGCGTTTCGCAACTTACAAGCCATCTCAGCTTCCACCAACTATGAGATGGCCACGATGAAGATTAACCTCATCAATGTTGCCCAAGCCAGTAAGTTTAGTGCTGCTGAGGTCGGTGAGACTGCCGTGATGCTCGCCCAAGCAGGTTTAAGCATTCAAGAAATCGGCGCGTCCATGAAAGGTATTATCACCTTAGCCCAAGCTACTGGCACTGACTTAGCCAAGTCAGTTGACGTTGTAACTTCGGTATTATCCATCTTTAACAAGAATGCTACCGAGACTGATAACATTGTTAACCAGTTAACTGCAGCTTTGAACGAGTCTAAATTAGACATCAACAAAATGGCTCTCGGTTTACAGTATGCAGGTAACATTGCCAGTGACTCTGGAGTCAGCTTTGAAGAGTTAACAGCAGCACTGGGGGCGACAGCCAACGCGGGTATCCGCAGTGGGAGTACCTTAGGTACTGGTTTGCGTCAAATGTTTATTGACCTGCAGAAACCCAATGAGAAATTGACAAAACGCTTAGAGACTTTAGGTGTTACCTTAGACCAAGTGAACTTCCGTTCACAAGGTTTAGAGGGTGTTTTACGCAACCTCCGCAATGCTGGTTTCAGTTCTGCTGATGCTTTTGAGACTTTTGAGGTTCGTTCTGCGGCTGCTTTCTCGGCTTTATCAGGTAACTTGACTGACTTCCACGATTTACAAGAGGAACTGGCTGACACTAATGCTGCTTTTGAGGCCAACAATGTACAGATGGAATCCTTTGCGGTTCAACTCGACCATTTAAAATCCAACTTAGGTATCTTAGCTGCTGAGGGTTTAAAACCCACCCTAAGTTTACTTAGTGACATGACAAAAGGAATGGCTCACGCAATGGAGAATACAGAGGAAGGCGTTGGTATCGTTAAACTTCTGGTGGGAGCTTTTGCATCTCTAACCGTTGGCGTAACCATAGCTTGGTTCTCTAAGTTAGTTGGGGGTCTCCTCACCACCACTTCGGCTCTTATGAGTGTGGGTGGAGCTCTAACGCTAACCCGATATGGGGTTATAGGTTTAACAGCGGCACTCATCACAGGTATCGCCTCTTTGGTCTCCTACAATAGTGAAGCTAAACGATTAAATACAGAGTTAGATAAATCTAAAGGTCTTCATAACGAGTTAAAAGCCTCTTTACAATCTTCTGAGGGAGCAATGCACAATGTTGATGAAGCTATTAAAAACCTAATCAACCGTTATGGAGTTTTAAAAACAGATAGTGGACAAACAGAAGCAGCCGCTAAAAGCTTAATGGCTCAGTTTGCTGAGTTTGGTTTAAAGATTGATGATGTTGCAAACATCAGTATCGACAATTTGATTAACAAAATGAGTGAATTGCGGACTGAGATGGCTAAGGAGTACAAGACTAAACTTGATGAAGAAGCCGCAGCAAAGATTAAGCTTCTATTAGATGAGCGGGAGGCTGCTGATGATAGGTCTCAAAAGGCAACTTTAACGGGTAGAGACTTCGGAGGGTTCTCCTATAGTGTGACAAAGGAAGGGTTAACGAAGTTTATTGAAGCTACCACTATGGATAGACTTAAGAATAGGGGGAGACATTTTAACACTATGACTGATAGAGAAGCTGCTATCGCTTCTCAACCTGCTGTCAGAGATTTAATTATAAGTTACATGAAAGGTTTAATAGCTACCCAAGAAGCGGGTGAGATTTTACCCCCTACGTTATTTAGCCCCTCAAAGATTAACAAGGATATTTACGCAACCCTAGCTAAAACTCCAAAAGATAAGCTTTCCCCAACTCAAAAACGCTTAATTGAGGAGGTTGTGACAGGGTTAGTATCTCAATATCAAGACATTAAGACAATCCTAAACACTCCTGATGAGATTATTAAAACTGAGAAGAAACTTAAACAAAACCAAGATAAAATTGATATGGACTCTAGTTTTTACTCCGAGATTGGTGAAGGAACCAGAATGGAGAACATCTCTAAAACCTATCGAGAAGGTTTAGAAAATATCTCCAATACTAAAGGTATTTCTTATACAGAACAGTTGAAACGCCAGAGAGCCGTAGCTGAGCAAGCTAAGAAAGACAGTGATATTTTAATCAAGGGTTTAGAAGCTCAGAGAGACCTTGCAAAAGCTAATAAAGCTGATGACCATATTATTCGTATTTTAGAAGACCAAATTGCAAAACTTAAACAGGAACAACATGACTTCCGTAAGTTTGGAGCGGATTTAGACGCTAAAGAGCGTAAGCGTCAACTACAGGTACTGGGTTACGAACTTGATGCTGCTAAAGATGCTGTTGCAACTGCCAAAGCCATTTGGTCTAAATCCACAGGTTTAAATACTGAGGAGAAAACTTACAAGGAGTACGAGGCCAAAATCTTAGCCCAGCAGGAGGTTGAGGATCGTATTAACGCTTTGCGGTTAATTGATAACCCTGAAGAAGAAACAGCTTTAGAAGCTATTAAACGCTCCAGAGGTTCTGAAAAAACCAAACGTAAGGTTGAACGGAACAGTTTTAGAATCCAGATTGAAGATCGAGCCAAAAATGCTAAGATCAGCAATGAGGAAGCTCGCGCTCGTCAAGCTTTAGAGGATAAAAAGCGCGAGCAAGATCGTTTCTTCAAAGATTTGGAGAATAAGGATAAGTTCGTCAAAATGCAGGAAGAAGCTGAGCGCAGACAAGCTAAAGCCAAAGCTTATATACCTTTAGACTCTGGCAGTATGTTTGATACGCTTAATGCCGATGAAAAGAAATCTGCCCAAGCTAAAGCTAATGCAACAGGGGTTAGCCAAGAGTATTCCGTTTTCGGCCAAGCAGCAAATAGGTTCGCTCGTCAAGCTGCTCGTTTTGATAACCAACAACTTGAGAAGAACTTAATCCAACGCAAGTTAGCTAACGAAGTCGGTGCTCTTGCTTTACTCCAACAGAAAGAAAGAAACATTAATCAGGAAGACTACACTAAGTTAGTTGAGAAAGAGGCAAAACTAAAGGCTGAGTTAAAGGTCTTAGAAGATAACGCTGCTAATTCTCGTTTAGATCAGGATAAAGAAGCTCTTGAACGCAAGCAAAAAGAGTATGACTTAACTCGTGACCAGATTCTAGCTGCTCAGAATTATGAGGAAACACTAAAAGAGAAGATTGAGGAACGTAAAAACACGATTGAAAACCTCAAGGAAACCTTACAAGCTTTAAACGATCAGTACGACTTAATGGACACTACTCTAACAGCAGGTGTTCAATCAATGACATCAGGCTTATCCAGTATCTTCTCGGATTGGGCGAGTGGAGTTATTAAAAATACTGATGATGTTAAAGAAGCTTTCCGAAGCTTAGGTCAGAGCGTCCTACAAAGCATGGCCAAAGTAGTGAGTGATAAGATTGCTCAACAGTTTATGGGTTTCTTACTTAATGGCTTAGGCAGTATGTTTGGTGGGCCTAAAGCTACCCCTGTCGGGTCTTTAGGTGTTGAAACCCCCTCTTTAGCTATCACTAATACGGCTTCCACAGGCGGCTTAATCACCGCCACAGGGGTCAAACACTTTGCCGAAGGTGGTTTTGTTAGTGGCACTAATATTGGCAGAGATAGTGTTCCTGCTCTCTTACAGCCAAATGAGTATGTCGTTCAACGCTCTGCCGTTCAAGCTTTAGGGACTGATTTTATGCAGAACCTCAACAATGTAACGACAGGAAGTCTAAGACAAGGAGCAGCGGCTCTGGGAGCAACCAAACCAATGGTGCAGAACGTGATGAAGGCTTCACCCCCTGTGAATGTATATGTGGTATCCCCAGAACAACAACGCCAAATGGGTCAGGAAGATGTTGTTGTGGCTTTACAAGATGATATTTTAAGAGGGGGAACCACTAAGAAGCTAATCAAAGCTGTTATCAGTGGTGAAGTTTAAGTTACATAAGTTAACACAAAAGGGCTTTCCAAAGCCCTTTTTCTTTTCTAATATACACACATCGGAAGCAGAAACGCAGACGGTAAAAAGTAACAGTAAACATTAACACTTAAGAGTAAACGATTATGACACCTGAAGACGCTATGAAAGCAGCCCAAGCAGCATTAGCAAACCAACAAGCAGTAACCCCAGCACCAACCCAAACAGCAGTAGCGGTTTCCTCCCCAAGCCAAGCACCATCAATGGCAGCCTTATTACAGCAAGGTTTCGCAGTTGACCATTTTATTAAAGTAACAGACGGTGGTTTATTACTTCATAAAGATGCCAACGCCAAAACCGCTGTCGATAAGGTTCGTGTCGCTATCGACATGAGCGAAGGCTTTGGTTTTAAACCTCTATACACTTTGTCATTCGGCAACCCTGTGCAATATGTTGAATCTTTTGATGGGGTAACAACCACTAAAGGTGAGTCATGGGCACAAGCTATCGCCAATGCTCGTGCTGTTGATCCTAAAGCTTCTCCATACCAAACTGTAAAAGTGGGTATGCGGATGCTTGAAGACTCTCAAAGTCTAAAAGAGGGTACAACATTAGGTTTAACCTTTACCCGTACAGGCATCGCCAACTGGATTAAACTTTACCAAGAAGTTGTCCGCGCTGGTTTAGATGGTCGTGAGGTAGAAGTGGTTTTAGGTTACAAAGTTGGTAAAAAAGCTGGCTACCGCGACTGGGGTATCCCAACTTTTGAATTAGTTGGTGAATACTTTGAAGGTGGTGGCGAGTAATCTCCAACGGATTGCCTCTTAGGAGGCAATCTAAATACTTAAGAGCATTCTGGCCTCTGTTTTTGACCCCCATAGTCAAGTTAAACGGTTACTAAGTGATGGCCTCAGTAACGGAGTGTTCTTAACTATTTAAGTGCCCATGTTCCAAGGTGGCGAGCGAGACTCCAAATCTTGCTGAGTGGAGTTCGATTCTCTAGGCACTTGCCAGAATTAAAAGCAGCTTCGGCTGCTTTTTGTTTTTGTGATGTTATTAAAATAAATTATCCATAATAACAAATATATTGCTATTACATAGAACATTATATATAATACCTATTCAAATCACTAAATAGGTTAAAGGTTATGAAAACTAATCAACTAATGCAAGTTACTATCGGTCAATACACCCAACCAATCGAGCATAAAACAATGATGGGTCATCTCAATGCTCTTTGGGATTATGGCAATGGTTTAAGAGCCTTAAAAGGTTTAACACCCTTAGACCAAAAAGACTGGTTACGCTCCCCTCAAACAAGAGAACTTTTTTTTGCCTTACAAAGAAGACATGGCACTCAAGATGTAATAGGGGTAATGCCCCCATTAGAAAAAGATGAGAAAGGCAGAACAAAAATATCAGACATCACCAAGGACAATCCCTTTATCAAGACAAAAAGAGGCACAGGTGGTGGTACTTGGGTTCACCTATACTTACTTTTAGACGCAGCCTCATGGTTGGACGCTGATTTCAAGTTAGAACTTTATGATACTTTTATAAACAATAAAATCCTCCAATGGCGCGAAGACGGTGGTGACGAGTTTATTAACCTTAACATCGCTATTGATGCTTATCTCCCTGAGCGCGAAGGTAAAGACAACACAGGTATCTTTATTCAAGTTGCTAAACAACTCAAAGCCAAAATACTCTCCCCTGATGACACTTGGAATACAGCTTCGTTCCCACAACTAGAGAAAAGAGCAAAGCTAGAAAAAGATCTTTGTAATTACTTACGTTTGGGAATGATTCGGAACTATGAACATTTGAAAGAAGTGATCGAAAAAATCTGAGGACCACAAAAATGCCAATTAATATTGTCGATGCCAATAACTATTTCCGCAGAGGTTTCGAGACAGGTAAAGCTGTCTCAACTCTTGCCCCTCAACTTAATTTAGATACCACTTTCTATGTGTTTGACGGCAAGTTCGGTACTGCTAAACGCAAAGCCCTCTACCCAAATTATAAGGCCAAGCGGGATACTCAAACCCCAACCGACAACGGTTTCTTCACCTACCTCTCAACCATCCGTGAAGAACTCTTGCCCAACTGTTACAACTGCATTATTTTACAGGTGGACGGCTATGAAGCTGATGATATTATCGCTGCCTTAGCCACTTACTTTGGCGATCAACAAAAACCTGTCCTAATCCATAGTAATGATGCTGACTTCCAGTCTTTATTAAATGATTACGTTAGTATCACGGACAGAAGCAAAAGACTTGCTCACGTTGAACCTAAAGACATTCGACTCTATAAAACCCTTGTGGGTGACTCTAGTGATAACATCTCAGGCATCCCCCTTCTTGGCAACGCTTGGTGGTTAAAATTATCAGAAGGCGATAAAGAAGCATGGCGTAGCTTGTTAGATGGTCGTGCAGACACCTATCCAAGCTCCTTTTTAACAGAAGCTAAATCAACTTGGGTATCTCAAAATATTCCTTTGTTACGAACCTTCTACACAATCGTAGGCTTCTTACCTGTAAACTTATCAAAGGTATTAACTTTGGATAGTATTATCGGAGTTAACGACCCTACGGCTTACCGCCAAACCATGACTAAATATTTCTGGATGTGACCACTATGAGACCGATAGAATCTATTAACCGTGTGCTTGTTGACCGCACAAATTGGGAACAATTAAAACCCACTCTCTTGGTTAAAGTTACTGCTGCTGACCTTATGGGTTTTGACATTGAAACCCACGATGAAGACCGCCATGAAGGACTCAATGCTCTGATGAAGATTGATGATGAAGGCCACCGACACGGCCAAAAGTTAATCTTTGATACGAACCGCACCACAGTAACAGGTTTTAGTATCTATCCTGATGACACTGATACCGCTTATTATTTTAACTTGGCTCAAGCTGACGTTCACAACCGACTCAATTTTAGTGATGTTCGTTGTCTCTTTGATGCCTTCAAAGGTTATTACGTTATCCACAATGCCGCCTTTGAAATTGTGATGATGGAGAAAGCTCTAAACATTGGCTATAAGCTACCTCATGGCCGTGTTTTGGATAGTATGATTCTTTGCGTAACGGCTTATAATTCTGACACCTACAGTAAGGCTGCTTTCTCTAATGCTCAATTAACAGGGTTATACAAGCTTATCCCCGAAATTAAAGTGGCTTGGGCAATGAATGATACGGAAGCTCAAGAGAACCTAATTAAAAAGTTTTGTGCCAAGGAAAGTGATGCTGCTCACTCTTACAATGGTTTCATTAAAGACCTCGCTTGGGGTTACAACCTAAAGAAGGCCAGCAAATCTTGGCTTGGCTACACCCAAAAAACCTTTGAAGAAACATTAGGTAATAAACCTCACATGGGTTGTCTAACAGGTGCTGAAGTCGTCCACTATGGTGCTGATGATGCTATCACTTGTGTTCAGCTTTACCACACTGTTTTGCAATGGTTAATGGAAAATAACCCTGCTGCTATTAACACTTACTTCAATCAGGAAAATCCTTGTTGTTGGGTTTATGCTCAAATGAATGCGACAGGTATGCGCGTTAATGTTGAAGCCATTTATAAGGCTCAAGATGAACAACGCATTGAGTATGCTTCGGCGTTACGGAAGATGAAAAAACTGTTGGCCAAAGCAATGGAGACTTATACGGATAAACCCAGTGAGCAACTAGCTAAATACGAAAAGTGGTATGAAAAACCCACACAAACCAAAATCACGCCTGAGATAGTTGACGGTCGCACTAAATACCTGTGGTTGATTAAACAATTTATTAGCGTACATGATAAAAGCAGTGATTACGAGTTAATCAACTTTCACGTCCGCTCACCTGTCGGCAAAGGTTGGTCAGGTCTTGAACCCACCGTGATTAATTTGTCTCACTATATGTCCCTAAGAGTCATCCTATTTGATATTCTTGGCTTAAAGGCACAGGTGGAAGCAGGTAAGATTCAGAGTGACAGCGAAGCAAGAGCTAAGTTAGCGGAGAAGTCGGACAGTAAACTTGTCAAAGACATTATTGAGACTTACACCGTGTTAGGAGATATTGAGCAAGGGTTGAAGTTGTATATAAACAACTACATCAAAATGTTAGACCCTGATACGGGACGTATGTACCCAACGATCAGTAGTTTATTGGATACGCGAAGAACGTCAACCAGCAACCCATCACCACAACAGTTGACTAAGTTTGGTAAGAGTAAATATGTTCGCTCTTTCTTTTTAGCCGATGACGAAAACTCGGTAATTTTAGCACCCGATTTTAGTGCTATTGAGTTGGTTATTATTGGCGGTTACAGCAATGACCCTGCTTTTATTAAAGCTTATGGTCAGAGACCTCATGCTGATTTGCATAGTCAAACAGCGGCTTTTATGACAGGTGTGAGTTTAGAGGAGTTTCTTAAACTGCCCAACAAAAAGCAAATTAGAAACGAGGTCGGTAAGCCCAGCGGATTTGGGTATTTCTATTCTGGGTCTCTAAGCACTGTAGGTCGTACACTCGAATGGGATAGAGATAAGATTCAAGAGATGACTGAGCGGTTTCGCACAGGTTATGCACAAGCTGAGCAATGGCGGTTAGATGTTATCAATACTGCTAAACAAAAAGGGTACATTGAGTTACCAGATCACTTACGCCGTTACCGTTTTGAATCCACCCAAATATGGGCTGACATGATGCAGGGTAAGTTTGACCATTTAAGTTTATCAGACTTCGGCAAACAATGTATTCGCAAGATTCAAAACCGATCAGGGAATATGGCTGTTAATGCAGGGGTACAAGGTCTTTGTGCAACCTACGCCAAACGTAAAATGTATCGAGCAATGTTTAAAGATTTCCCGCGATTAGGTTTGCGAGCGAGAATAATGACTCTCGTTCACGATGAGTTAGTGGTCTCTGTGCATCGGGACGATGTACTAAAAGCTAAAGAATATCTATACGAGTTGATGATTGATGGCGAAGGCATCTTTGACAATGTGGTTATTGATTCCTCAATGGCGATGGGACGCAATTACTTAGCCTTTAACGCTGAAAAGAACCCCAAAGGGTTAGTCGAGCTGATGGAGATGGACAAAGAGTTACCTTGTATAGAGAAGTCAAGGTGGGGTCAAAAGGCCACAGAGGATGAAGTCGGCCTGATTCTTGATTATATGTTTTCTTAACTGTACAATATGTTTGTCGGTAAGTGTGGAAACGAACCGACAAACAATGTAAACACACAAAAAAGGCAATTTGCTAGTCAGTAGGGTTCGTGTTTAGCCCCTTTTCCACCTGACTTATGCAAGTTGCCTTTTTTGTTCTTGAGATTAAAACGATGAAAGACTTAGTATTAAACCAAGTGACGATGACAAGTCGTGAGATTGCTGATTTAACAGGTAAGCGTCAGACTAATAAGATAACTTATGTCCTCAAAAAGAAAGGTACCAACATGGTAAAAATTGGGCGAACCAAGAATTTAGCAGGCAGGTTACGTGTATTACGCACAATGAGTGGTTGTGAACTTGAGATTATTTTCACTTATGCGGGGGATATAGAGTTGTTTCTACATACTAAATTTGCACACCTTAGAAAAATAGGTGAATGGTTTGAGGACACAAATAAGGATATAGAAGGTTTTTTAAGTAAAGATGTTAACAAACTAACTTTTTTGAATATTGAAAACTCAACCCAAAAGGTAAAATTAAACGTGGAAAACATTGTGGCTACCCTCGACAATAAATTTTTCAAGTTGGAGGAGCAGCAACAGAAAACTCAACCTACCTTACTAGATACTGCTCGTAATACTTTTGATAACTTTCTGTATTTTGCCAAGATGTTTGGTCTTGAGGGTAATGAAGCTCTCTTATCAGCTGATAAAGCAACAGAGAGACATACAGGTTTCTCACCTATGAGATTCATGCAGATTGAACTCAAGAAAGAGGAATAGGTAAGAAGCATTCTGATGGCACTCCGATTACCCAGTTAAAATGGTTATCAACCATTATCCCTCACCTTTCCTAAGACTCTGCTATAATAAACCCCAATACCAATGCCATTGGGGTCGCCAACACCATGTCCTTTACTAACTTTTCTAAAACACTAATGCTCACAGCCTTACTACAACAGACAGCAAGACAAACTGACGGCAAGCATAAGGTTGTTATCGCTAAAGATGGTGTTATTAACAACCTAGCGGCTCCTAAGTATGTCACACTTCAAGTCTATGGGCATAACCCTCCCGTCATTACCAATGCCGAGCCAATCCAGTGGACAGCGACAACCTCTTGGCCAGACATAAACGAAGTATATGTGGTCAATGAGTCAACAGGGAAGGAGATACTCTTTAAAGGTCAAGTGACGAATTACCCGATGCCAATAGGCGCGGTGTTCCTAATCCCTTCAAACGCATGGGAGGCAAGCCTTGTTGAATAGTATTGCCCATAGTCTCGTTAGACTAAACCCCATTCAAAATATCAGTCTTGATTATTTTGACGTTGAAACAGAATATCAAAACCCTAGAGCTAATATAAGCTTTGAGGGTTCTTACGTTTATGCTACCCCCATTACAGGATTTAGGAAGAACCTAACAGACCTACGGGTTTTTGACGTTACTATCCCTGTGATGCGTTACTACTTTGGGAGCCAAGGGCAGCTTTTGGTGGATTATGAGCGAGCAACTAACTTAGCTTGGCTTGAGTGGATGTACAATATTCATAAATTGGTGAAGCCCTTTTTATTCAATCACCCCATCTATGGGGGCTTAAAGGTTAGATTTGCTGAGCCTCTTAAGATACCTAAAGGAATTAAGGGTGGACAAGCGGCTTTAGAATCGGTCGGGCTTAAGCTGATAGAGGTTAGAGAAGATTATAATTTACCTCGGTTAGGGCCTTTATTCGCCCTATTCATGGGGGGTTCCTATTGGGACGGTGAGTTGAAGAATACTTTCAATTACCCTTACCATTTAGTCAGCACCGAGTATGAGGCTGAGGATACGGTTATTGCGTTAGGAGGTAATTACCAATACACGGTAAGAGGTTCTAAGCCAGAAGAAAGGGTATTTACCTTATACTTTGAAGGCTTGCGGTACTCAGTTGCTTCCAATGGATTGATTATCGGTAATGTTAGTGATGATGACCAACTCTCCATGCAGCACCTAGAGAACTTCTATTACTACTACCGCCTAGATACCCCTTTTTATTACAATCACCCCACTTATGGTCGCTTAAAGGTACGATTCAAGGAACCCCTTAAGATTCCGAAGTTACGAGTTAACGGTAACGGCTGGACTGAAAATTTTACTATCACTTTAGTTGAGGTTATCGAAGATGCTCAACGCTACGTCTGATACTATACATCAAGAAGAAGCAACTCGACTTGCGCCAGAACCGTATGTGGAGCTGTTTAAATTTATCTATGATTACCTCCAACCAGACCAATTCATTGCTTTCACTAACCACCCGACAATCACTTGGCAGGGAGTTACTTACGAGAATTTCCCTCACCAGTTTAGTGGGTATAACATCCAATCAACAGGTGAGCAGAGCCGTCCTAAATTACAAGTAGCTAACCCTAATGGTTTATTCTCTAGCTTATTAGTGAACGGCACCTTACGCCAAGCGCAATTAGTTCGCTACCTCGTGTTAAGGTCTGACCTATTAGCTGATGAAAATCGTTACTTGAGAAATAAATGGCTAATGGCCAAAGTGATGAACTTAACCAAAGATAGTGTTACTCTTGAGCTGAGAAGTGTGTTAGATGGGGTTCGATATACCCTCCCTGCTCGTCAGTATATTTCCCCTGACTTCCCTGTCACCAGTATGGGTTAGCTATGTTACTAGAATTATTAAATAGACCTTACCAAGATGGTAAACACGATTGTTATGGCTTAGCGCGTGAGTATTATAAACGCGAGTACGGGTTACAACTCCGTAACTACGCCAGACCCATTGGTTTTGACCATGAAGGGTTAGACTTGCTTAAAGACAACTTTTCTAAAGAAGGGTTCAGAGTTGTTCCTGTTTCGGGTATTTCCGCATTAGAGAAAGGCGATGGTTTATTGTTTTCCATCTTAGGGAGTAAGACCGTTAACCATGTTGGGGTTTATATCGGCTCAGGGTACTTTATCCATCACCTCTATGATAAGATGTCTAAGTGTGAGAGCCTAGACCAACGGTGGTACCAGAGGGTCTCCCTTGTCGTTCGACACCCTGATATTATAAGTCTTAATGTTAGCCGAATTGGGAAGGTAAGCCTATTAGATCTACTGCCGCCCCATTTACGTTTGAAGGTGCAACAGAATGCAAGCAGTTCTCAATAAGCTTTTAGAGTATTGGCACCCAGCCTTAGAACGCTGTGGTTTTATTACGGCTGACAACACTATCTTAGAGAAAGAGAACCTTCACCAAGACCCTCGTAATCACTTCGCATTAGAGGATATTCCCGAAGGTTCTGTTGCCTTATGGCACACACACCCTTCGGGTTGCAGTAACCTCTCAATGGACGACTACCACTTATTTAAGAGTTTACCGAGCTTGATACACATTATTGTGGGTCAACAGGAAGTTGCTTACTACTACGTTGATGAAGATGGGGCTGTCTTACGAGGAGAGGACGATGCAAGTTGATATTTTCCTGACAGGTTATTTAGCCAAGTTTGTAAAGCAACAACCTGTTCAAGTTGAAGCTTTCAACAACCGAGACGCTTTAGAGAAGCTCCAGAACTACTTACCCAAAGGGGTTCGACACCTAGTTAAAATCAAAGAACTTGGGTGTCCAGACGATTTAGAGGAACTTAAGGAAACGCTGACAATAAGCCCTCTATTTGAAGGCTCTGGGGGTGGATCTAAGCGATCGTCAGGCATTCAAATTGGTATTGGTATTTTATTAATTGCTTTTGCGGTTGTCACAGGTGGTGGGGCCACGCCTCTAATCAGTGCAGGGTTAAAGCAATTCTTAATTGGTGTGGGAGCTAACTTAATCATTGGTGGTGCTTTACAGCTCCTCCAAAAGTCTCCTAAAGCAGACCCAACTCAAGGGGATAAGAGAAGCCGTTTTATTAACGGGGATAAAAACACGGTTCGGGAGGGGACACCAATCCCCTTGATTTATGGCCGACAAAAGGTTTACCCTCACATCTTATCATTTAACATTGACTCTACCGACTACAATCCTGACCTTGAGTGATAAAAATGAAGAAACAACTATTGATCGGCTCTGGAGGTAAGAAGCCAGCTACCCCTACCATCACCAATGATAATCTTTTCTCTAAAGATAAAGTAGAGTTACTCTTGGGCGTGGGGGAAGGGCCGATACTGGGTTTAGAAGATGGTTTAAAGAGTTTCTTCGCAGGGGACGTACCTTTAAACGACAAAGATGGTCAACCGATTATCAAAGATTTAGTTGCTACCCCTTATCAGGGTAGTTCAACTCCTCAAGTGATTAATTTTGCATTAGGTGGGGAATCTGCCAACACTACCGTTGGCGTTAATATCCTCCAAAAGTCTCCTGTTGTTCGTTACACACCTGAAAACTTTCGGGGGAAGATTAATAAATTAGATATTCGTTTAAACATCGCTCAACTTTTTAAAGAAGAAGCCAATGGGGACGTTCTAAATAACACAGCCGAGTTCCGTATCGAGTATAAAACTGCTAGAGGCACTGACCCTTGGATTGTTTTAGATTTTACTAATGCTACCCCTAATGGGCCTAATCCTTTCCCCAACTTAAGCGGTATAACTTTTCAAGTCGCTACCCATACCGACAGTAAAAACAAGTACCAATTAATAGGCAAAACGGGTTCAGGTTTTGTTATCGACTTTAGGGTCACTGTTGCCCCTATTACCGATGACGACTACATTATCAGAGTCACTAAGTTTAACCCTGATACAGACAACAGCGTTAACTTGAAGGTGGCTTGTGATATTATCTTTGATAGTTTCCAAACTATTTACCAAACTTCTCGCAGTTTCACTAATACAGCCTTAATGCACGTCACAGGCCGAGCTAATGACCAATTCAGTGATATTCCTGACTTCTATGGCATTTACAAAGGCTTAGTCACTAAAGTACCGAGTAACAGGGTCGAGAACGCTGTCGGATCTGCTTGCTACCCTACAACATGGAACGGGGTGTTAACCCCTGCTTGGCATAGTAACCCTGCTTGGGTCTTGTATGACTTATTAGATAACCCTCGCTATGGAATGCGTAGATATGCCCCAACTTTAAATATCTACACTCAGGACTTCTACGAGGCTGGAGTTTATTGTGATAATGGGGTTGGTAATTACTTCGGTACAGGTGATGAAAAACGCTACACCATGAACATCACCTTAGCCGAAAACCAAAACGGGTGGGAAACTTTACAGAATTTAGCAGGGGCTTTTGACGCTGTTCTTTACGATGACGGTGAGGGAAATGTGCGGTTGAAAGTAGATAAGTGGGTCGAACCTCGTGTGTTGTTTACACCTGAAACGGTAACTATTGAGGGTATTAATTACAGCTTTACCGACATTAACACCCAATATAACAGCATCACCGTGAGCTTCACCAATCCCGAACGAGGCTGGCAAGAAACTCGTTTGAAGGTAAAAAATGACACCTTCATAGATTTAAATGGTGAGATACCTTTAGACTTTGTGGCTGTTGGTTGTACCAGTGAGAGTGAGGCTTTAAGACGCGCTCAGGCTCGCTTGTTAACTGCCACTCAAGAGAAAATAATTGTGGCTTGTACCACAACCCGATTAGGGTTAATCCTAGACCCTTTAGAGATTGTTTATGTAGCAGATCCGCTAATGGGATGGGGTACAACAGGTCGTATTAGTCACACGTCAGGTAATTTCATTTACATGAGGGATAACCTAGATGATGTTCTTATCAGCACTCCCGCGGATATTTATATTCAAACGACAACAGGAATCTATCAGGGAAGGGTAACGGTAACTCAAACAGAACCAGCGGTTCTCTTGGTAACTTCTGCGGGTTTTGAGACTTTGGATTTACCAGAGTTAACTCAGTTCTGTTTAGGTAACTTCACCACATCAAGTGGCTCTTTAATACGCGGCCCTAAACCTTTCCGAATCACTGCGATTGAACCCTCTAAGGATTACAACACTTTCCAGTTAACAGCCTTGGAAGTTTATAAAAAGAAATATGATGTAGTGGGGAATCCAGATAACCCTGAGATTCTGATAGACACGGATAATTATACGGGTTTAAACCTTAGACAGTTATTTGAAGATAAGAATCACTCCTTGAGTCGCCAGTATTCAGGAGTGACATTCACTTTTGACGGCACCTTAGAGCAGCAAGCAAATAGTTTCTTACTCCTTTGCGCTGCCGATGTTAATGGCTATGCCATTACTGTAGGCGATTGGACAGGCTTACTCCCTCCAGATGTTAAGCCTAAGTTAGTGTTTAAAGGGGCTGTCAAGGTGATGGGTCGGGGTGGTAAAGGTGGGAGTGGTGGAGACTTAATACCTATTTCTCCTATTTATGGAGGCTATTACGAATACTACTATGGTAGAGACTTAGGCAGACCTGACTACTCGCAAGTAAGTATTATGGGCGGACATCGAGGGGAAGATGGGGGAAATGCTGTCTTTACAGACTACCCTGTGGACATTGAGTTAGCAGCAGGAGCTAATGTAGAATTAATTGGTGGATATGGTGGGGGGTATGGGTCAGATGCTGGAGCGGTATTAATTCAAGAGCAATGGCTTTTGGAAACTGTCCAGAATGTTAAAAACTGTGTTAAAAGAGTTCAAGGCTCTGGCGGCTCAGGCGGTTGGCCTTTCGGCCAAGGTGGTTCAGCAGGAGGAATAGCCCAAAACCCTGTCCATGCTGTTCCATCAGGAGCATCAGGAGATAAAGAAAACGCAGGAGGATTACAAACAGCCAATAGTCCATTTATGGTTGTTAGACCTATGCAATACTCAGGAGGACAAGGAGCTATTCAACATAGTTTAGGTTCGGCAGGGAGACCTTTGAGTGCTTTAGGGAACCCAGTACCTTATCTACTTTTTGATTTCCCTCCAAACACCGAGTTATTAACTTACGTTGGAGACAGAACTATTGGAGAACAAGGCATTGGTGTTATCAATCACGGCAACATGACCATTACCACACTTGGCGCGGGGTCAGTCCTGACTTACAATACCATCTCTGGGTACACAACTCTCACAGGTTAATTATTATGGCTTTAATGTCTGGAAAAGTTTATAGCAACACAGGCGCACCTAATAATGCTGATGGCATTGACGGTGATATTTACCTACGCTTAGACGGTATGAAAACAACCTACCGTAAGGAAAGCGGAGCTTGGGTCGCTGTCGGTAGCACTCTCGGAGCTATCCCTGAGATTATCAGTGGGGTCGGTGCTCCAAGCAACGCTCTAGGTGTTGACGGGCAATACTACCGAAATACAGGCAATCAAAACATTTATTACAAACAAGGTTCCACATGGAACATTGTAGGTAATTTATTGGGTTCTTCATTTACACCTGTGCTTGAGCAAGCAGGTATCGCAAAAGATTTAGGGTTAAGTCCTAACCTCATTAGTGCAGGGGATTTGAATACTATCATAGTTCCAGGGGAGTACTCTTTCCCTCCTACTGTTACAAATGCTCCTTATAGGGTTATTAATTCAACCTTTTATGAGTATGGGGGAGTTCTAAAAGTTTGGCGTGAGACTGCTAACAGGGTTTATCAATTTGTAGAGACTACTAATGGGTTACTAACCTCCCGTAGTACTTTAGACGGAGGGGCAACCTGGACAGGTTGGAGGTTCGCCGCCTCTGAAGTAGGAGATAATGGGACAACCTTTGCCGTGGGTACCGCTCAATTACCCTCAGATGCAACCCCACTAGCACAGGTTAAAGGACTATTAAAAAATTTCTACTCCTCTACTGAAGGAGGGGCAGTTAATAATGGGACTTTAGAGTTTAAGAATGACGATGAGGGTCTGACACAGTTTAAGTTTAATCGTCACACAGGGGGTGGAACTACCCCAACTGTTACTATTGCTCCCTTCTCCTCCCCTAGCCCTAACTACTGCAACGGAGTGTGGCTTACCTCGATTGGGGGTACTCAACCGACTTTAACCAGTGTCAGTGCCAATAGTTTTACCGTTAATAACCCCTCTGGTGCCGACTTCTTCTGGTTAGCTTTAATAGACATCACTATTTAAAGTTAATCGACATTTACAAAACCATCTAGTAAACTATACAAAACTTTACTAGATGGTTCTACCAATGACTGATCCAACAGCCACCCTTGTCGGAGCAAAATACTCCTCAGCAATCGCTGGATTTTTTGGCAGTGTTGTCGCTCTTACTTTTGAAAAAGAGTTAACTATCCTTAGACTCATTTTTGCTATTTTCACAGGGGCTTTGACCGCCTACTACTCTACAAACCCCTTGGCGCACTACTTAAAAGTCCCTGTCGAATTTAGTGATAGTGTTGCCTTCCTCGTTGGCCTTCTAGCTATGTCTTTGATTCCACTGATTTTTTTAATCGTTGAAGAATTAAAAAAACGAGTTGGAGACCTTGTTAAAAAGTTTCTAGGGTAGAGGTTAGTATGTTTTCAACTTTATTACTTGCAATCAATGTCACTGTTTTAACTTACGTTTTGATTGAATCGGTATTAACGATAAATCAGATGACGAGACATACCCCACACAGTTTACGGGTTGTCTATGTTGCCTTAGCTGTTGGGTCGTTCTACAGTCTTCTACACGGGCAACTTATCCATATTCCCGCTGTTATGTCGAACATTGCTTTAGCTTATTTTGTGCATCGAAGTAAACTACCTAAGTGTGACATAACAGGCGTTCATAAAGCATTAAATATCTGAGGAAACCAACATGGCGAACTTATTTTTAACAGGTTCTGGGCTTCCAACTGGCGCAATCGGTGAGGTCACTGACTACTATCGTGACACCGCGTCAAATTTGATTTACTATCGTGCTCCCACAGGTTGGGAAGCTGTTCCTAGTTTAATCCCCACCCCCGATGGTGTTGGCACAACTTGGTATCATGGTGACGGCTCTCCAAATTCGGGATTAGGGGCGGAGAACGACTACTATCGTGATGAGCTTGATGGCACTATTTACCGTAAACACACTGTTCACGGCTGGGTTTCTAAAGGCTCTTTAGATTTTATTGGTGTTTATGGTGTCCAGTGGGGAGAGGGTACAGGTGCCCCTGCTAATACAGAGCCTTTGAATAACTTACCTGCAGGGTCTTTTTACTTAGATGTTGCTACCTCAAATATCTATTATAAAGATAATACTTTAACGTGGTCTCTGAAGGGTCAATTAGGCGGCGGTGGTGGCGGTAGTGGAGGTAGCGTTACGGTAGTTGATGATTTAAATTCAACCAGTGCTACTGCTGCCTTGTCTGCTAATCAAGGCAATGTCTTAGATGGCAGACTACAGACTGTAGAAAGTAACAAGGCGGACATTGATAGTCCAGAATTGATTACGCCAACAGCAACAACACATCCAGATACTAATGATAGCTCTTTACGCCTAGCCACAACACAGATGGTACAAGGAGTGGGTGCTGCCGCTAAAGCCTACGCTGACAATTTAGTCCTTGGTTTATTGGACGACCGTGGTAATTACAACCCAACAGCCACATCAGCTTACCCAACCACAGATGGTAGCGGAGCAAGTGGAGCAATCTTAAAAGGCGACCTTTGGGCAATCAGTGCTGACGGCAATGTGAATGGTATTGCTGTCACTGTCGGTGACACTATTCGCGCCTTAGCAGATTCGCCTGCTCAAAACAATGCTAACTGGGCGATTACACAGAACAATTTGATTTATGTTCCAGAAAACAGTAGCAACAAAGCGACTTCATTGAGTTTGCCAGACGATACGAAGTACCCCACAACCCAAGCGGTAGCTACAGAACTTTCGGGTTATTTGACAACGATAAACGCAGGAAACACCTACGCAACAAAAGCTGGCCAACGTTACCAGTTCCTGAATGATGGAACAACAACAAATACAACCTACACTGTCCCCTCAAGTGCTGTTACTGAAAACGGTCGTACAATTATTGAGTTATCTAATAACTCTTTAACAAGTATTACTGTTGATACTGATACTGGGGCTGGTAAAATATCGGGGGATAGTGTAAACATCAGTATTACAGGTACTTATGCTGCTCAAGTGTTAGTTGCAGATGGTGTTACCTTGCAAGGCGATTTGACGTTTAGTTATCAGCACCAAACAAAAACACTTGTTTACAAAGGCTCTAAT
>Ga0116191_1000387_pt1 | contig 40898 bp, 43 predicted proteins | sample AD_UKC111_MetaG_FD_89897 | JGI IMG/M metagenome (GOLD analysis project Ga0116191, IMG submission 89897) | Active sludge microbial communities of municipal wastewater-treating anaerobic digesters from Hong Kong - AD_UKC111_MetaG | ecosystem: Engineered > Bioreactor > Anaerobic > Digestate... | reverse complement strand
ATGTGCCAATACCGGATAATTCTGAACCTGTCAGTATATTGCCGCATGTAAAATCCAAAGGTGGATATCGGGACATATATATCCCGACAAAGCTCCTTGAGGAACTGGATGAGTATATCCTGCGATACAGATCGTCCGTATCCGCCAATCATGATTTTATCTTTACCGTTCAGCAGGCACAGTATCGCGGTAAGCCGGTATCATATCGTGGCCTTTATGAAGTGTTTAGACGCATTGGAAAACAGGCTGGGATAAATTTTAAATTTCATGACACCCGGCATACTTTTGTTACGGGCTTAGTGGAAAGCGGCATGGATATTAGCGTTGTCCGTATTATTGCCGGTCATAAACATGTGACAACTACACAGCAATACGTAACGCTCAGTAATGAGTATGTGGCCCAAAGTCTAATGCGTTACTGGTCATGCTCCGGAATGATAGGCGGTGGTCAGGAATGAGCAGCGTTATGCCGGGTGGCGATATCTGGAGGCTGAAAGACAGTAATCCTGATTCACAAAACTACGGAACAGTCTATAAGTTTGATTTTTCATATATTAGGATTTCAAACTTGAAGCATGTTTTAAAAGAATATATTTGGATGAATTATATGACGGGAAATCGGACTGTACGTAGTTTGAGGGAATTTACGCTGAAAATCAAATACTTCAATAGCTTCTGTACCCAAAGCGGATTGATTATGCTTTCGGAACTGGATAATCAAACGGTTGAGAATTATCGGTTATCCCTAAAATCCCATATTTCCAATTTAACGGGAAAACCTCTATCCTACTCCTATCAAAAAGCCTGTTTTGACGCTTTGAAATCATTGGTCAATTGGGCTCGTATCCATATGCCTGGAAATGTTCCTGAAACGGAGATATTTACAGGAAATGAATACAGGGGCGTACATCAACGATTAAAAATAGATTTTATCCCAGATGAAATATTGCAGAAAATCAATAAGGCTTTAAAAGACGAGAATAATCCTTATGTGAAATATGGGATCACTATCCTGGAATCAACAGGTATGCGTATCGGTGATTTGTTGTTGCTGACGACAGCCTGTATTAAGGAGCATCCTATCTCCGGGTATACCATTTCATGGTTTGACCATAAAAATCGGAAAAGTAGAAACGGATTACCTGTTCCCAATACGTGCAGGGACGCTGTTTGGCGCCTGCTGGAAACAACAGCCGCGCTTAGGGATAGAGCCGCTGCTGATCTTAAAGAGCGGCTGTTCATTTATGAGCCCCGAATCGGCACCAATAGAAGAGAAATTGTCCCTGTTTCAAGGCAAACATTTGGGAAATGGTGCCGTGATTTTTCTGGAAAACACCATATCACAGATACCGATGGAAATCCATACAGCATTACCTCCAGAATGTTCCGGCGAACATTGGCAACAGATATGCTGTCCAAAGGCACTAATGTCAAAGTAATTCAAGAAACGCTTGGCCATGCTTCGGTTACAACAACTAAGTTGTATTATGCGGACATTAAAGACGCCGCAAGAGTCGAAATGTTTGAAAAGATCGGTATTCTCGGAAATATCGACAATGTAGATGAACACATCATTCCTGATTCAGTGGAAAGGCAGTGGTTTAAACAAAATTGCACTGGAAAAGCTCGATTGAGCGATGGATACTGCACCCTGCCCATTCAGCAGGGAACGATTTGCAGTCGATTGCTGAGCAGGCAGAAATGCTATACCTGTAGCCGCTATATTACCACCTTAGAGGATTTGGATACTCATAAAAGGCATCTGGAGGAATTGCAGGCTTTGCTTGATTCAAATATCTATGGAGAACATTATGCGGCGCATTTAACTCCAACCGTAATTGTTCTGAAAGAAATCATTAAAAGACTGGAGGCGCTGAAAAATGAACACTGATGTTTTAAAAACACAGGAGATAACAGTTGGTAACAGCCTGTTTTCGGACGATGTTTGGGATCTTTCGCCGTTTATCCCGCAAAAGACAGTATCGCCATCCCGGAAGAAGCTGAATTTTGGAAGGATTGCTTTCCCTGATTTAAGGCATACGGTAAAGCTGTATATGCTTCATAAATTTAATCAGGTGAAACCACAATCGCTCATAGGAATTATGAACAGTCTACTCCCATACTTCATCCGGTACTGTGAATTGAATGCTATTCATTCTTTTTCAGCAGTTACAGGGGAAATCCTGCTGAACTTCGCTTTTTGGCTGAAAACGGATGCATTAGTTTCAAAACGAACCGGATATATGGCGTCGTTTGTTGTAGAGGATATAATCCGTATCGGACAAATCAAGGGTTGGAATGTTCCAGCCGATTTTGTGCTTGCCGGAGTTACGGCAGCAGAAATTTGGGGATCTGGTAAAGACGAAAACGGTAAAAAATTTCAGCCTATACCGGATGCAGTTTTTGACCGGATAATCGATTGCGCACTTAATCGGGAAAGAAACATATTGACCAAAGCAGGGATCATCATACAAAGTCAGACGGGCCTTCGGATTGGAGAAGTGCTTTCGATACAGAGCGGTTGCCTGCACCAGCCAAAGGATAGCCCGGCATATTTTGAGGTCTGTTTGTCTAAAACGGTAAAGGGTGAGCCGATTATCCATAAGGTATTTACCAATGAGCTTGTCATAGCTGCCATTAATGAATTGGAGCAACATACGGCTCCCCTTAGAAAAGAAAGCGGTTTAAGCGATCTGTTTTTGCATCGCAATCAAGGTGTCAATGTCGCAAAAACTATGAATTGGAGCAAGAACCGATTGAGAACGTTCATTAGGCGGCATGATATTCGTGGAACTGACGGGCAGTTGTATCCGCTTAAATCTCATCAATTTAGGGCGACCTTTGTACGGCAGCTTATCCTAAAGCACATTCCGATTGCTTACGTGATGAAGCAGTTTTCGCATGTTTCTATTGAAATGACCTGTCATTATCTTTCCTTGCAGGAAAAAGAAATTAAGGATATTTATTCGCATTTGATTTTGAGTCCTGATGCAAAGATTGTAGGAATCAATACGGAGGAAATCAAGTCAAGAACTAATGCACTATTTCGAGGAAAGACGAAATCTGATGTGGAAACAGTCATTTCAGAACTGTCAGAATCACTTAGTTTCAATCCACTCCCTGGAGGTATATGCCTGTACGATTATAGGCGTGGTAATTGTACGAACGGTGATGGCTGCTTTTTCTACAACTGTCCAAATTATATCACCGAAGTGAGTTTCCTCCCAGTATTGCAAAAAGAACTGGACTTAATGGAAAAAGAAATGCAACGTACGAAACAGCTTGGATTTGAACGGCAGTGGCAGATTCAATATTCACGTTACCAATATCTGAAACCGCTGGTGGCACAATTGGAGGCTATGAAAAATGCGTAAAAACTCAAAAAGAAATATTGAAGGGCTTCTGCAATATGCCACTTCAAAAAAGAAAGAGACAGAAGAAAAGGTGAACCATGCAATTGACAGTCTGAAGGGTTCTAAATCCAAAAAAATCAACTTCAAAACTGTCTCCGCGCTATCTGGGGTGTCTACTACAACACTGTATAACAATCCTGTTCTCTGCGAGCGGATTCGCAGCCTAAGAGCCATAGAAAAACATCCGGTACAGGAGGATTTACCGGGCATTTCGGTTCGTGATGAGATTCGTTCGTTAAAGCAGGAAATACAAAAACTGAAGGAGGAAAAGAAAATGCTTGTGACACAGCTTCTCGAAATGGAACAGATAATAAAAGAAAACGAGCATTTAAGGGCTATGCTTAGTCAAGTAAAACGAGAATGATTTACGTTCTTTATATCAGCAGCACAAAATTTATCTTTCATTCTTAGAAACGGGCATCCTGATGGTATTTTTACTATCTTGATGCCTGTTTTGCTAAAGATAAGAGATGATGGGATTATAAAGGGAGATCGGGTATTACAGTCCGTATCCTCATATATTCTTGAACTGAACACCCTCCCCATAAACAACAGGCTCCCCTGTTCTTGGATCAAGCAAATCCCCATGCTCGTTAAACTGAATTTTATCAAGAGGTACGCCCATCTCTCTTGCCCGTTGGATTTGCCATGCGGCATCATCTTCAAGGTATTTCTCATCACGTTTGCGTCGTATCGCTTTTATAAGCGACACAATCCAACTTAATACGGTCAAGCCAAGCAGCGAGAAAAGAATAATGAATGCTAAAGTCTCATGCTCTCCTGCCCACTTGTTCAGCACAGTACTGAACAGTAGGAAGCAAAGAATGGGAATCGTCAGCCGGATTTTTCCGGCTACTTTAAATATAAAAGAGAGTATAAGCAATCCCGCCGTAAGGCAAAGTGAAATAATTGCTGCGATTGGCATAATGGACACTCCTTTCCATGCAGTCTGTATATTTCCATTATCACATATGTAAAAGAGAAATGGAAGACTGTCCCAATTACAGACTATTTTATCTCCTGCTCCAGATTGGAAAACAAGTCGCAGTCAAAAAAATCTCGAACACTGATTCCCAGTCCGTCGCACAGCTTTTTAATAGTTGCAATCCCTGCATTATAGGTTGTGCCGCTTACTATATCATTTACAGTCGATTGTGTGATGCCTGAAATGTTACTGAGAGCGTTGATTGTCAGATTCCGTTCCTTGCACAATCCTTCAATGCGTTTGATTACTGCTTGAGAAATATTCATTGTATCACCTCTAAACGTTATTCCGTTAATCAAAGAATATCAATTTACATTCTATATGTTTAACGGAATACCGTTGAAATAGACATAGAGGTGACTTATACTAACGGTATATCGTTAAGATTAGAATTCTTCAACGTGAATAAAGCAAAAGGGGGTTTCGGTTTGAAACAGGGAAATTACAATAAAGAACTGGAAAAAGAGAAAGAAAAACTTAACAGGCTTGCGGATAAAGCCTTGGAAAGTGGTATCCCTCTCACTCAGGATGAAGCATTTATGGCTCAGAACCGCAAGGTCGATGAATTGATAGTAAAAATACAAATGGAGAAGGAGCGACACCGAAATAAACAGCTGGAACGATAAATTAAGCAATCCAATAGCGTTTCAATATGGGCGCTTTTTTTGGAGGTGATTGAATTTTGGAAGTCAAGATTAACCGGGAAATCCGGGATTATACCGAAAGCATGTTTTTTGGACTGTCTCTGCGGCAGTTCATTTTTTCTGTTCTGGCCGTTGGGATAGCCGTGGGCATCTACTTCGGTCTGCGGAGTTACTTCGGCACGGAAACCGTAAGCTGGATGTGCATTTTGGGAGCTGCCCCCTTCGCGGCGCTCGGGTTTATCAAGTACCACGGTATGACGGCAGAGCAGTTTCTATGGGCATATATCAAATCGGAATTTCTCATGCCTAAAAAACTGACCTTTTATCCGACCAACATCTACTATGAAGCACTCAAAAACACTATTGCAAATCATGAAAAGGAGGAAATGAAACGCCATGATTAAGACCCTGCAAAAAATCATGAAGCAGGACAAGGAACGGTTTATCGTTCCCAAAGGTGTCCAACAGGCGATTCCCATCCGCGCTATCTGGCCGGATGGGATTTTTCGCGTGGGCAACAAATTTTCCAAATCCTATCGCTTTGAAGACATAAACTACGCAGTAGCATCCAAAGAAGACAAGGAAACGATGTTTTTGTCCTATTCGGAGCTTTTAAATTCCTTTGACAGCGGAGCAACCACCAAAATCACCATTAACAACCGCAGACTGAATAAAGCGGACTTTGAAAGCTCCATTCTGATCCCGTTAAAAGATGACAGGCTGGATGAGTACCGCAGAGAATATAACCGGATGCTTTTGGATAAAGCCACAGGTGCAAACAGCATCGTGCAGGATAAGTATGTCACCGTATCGGTAATGAAGAAAAATATTGAGGAAGCGAGGAACTACTTTTCCCGCATCGGCACCGACTTGATTACCCACTTTTCCCACCTGGGATCAAAGTGTGTGGAACTGGACGCCACTGACCGCCTGCGAATCCTGCACGATTTTTTCCGCGCCGGAGAAGAAACGGACTTTCATTTCGACCTTTCCGACACCATGAGAAAAGGTCACGATTTTAAGGATTTCATCTGTCCTGACACCTTTGAGTTTGAAAAAGATCACTTCCTTATGGGAAACAAGTTCGGGCGTGTTATCTTCCTGCGGGAGTATGCCAGCTACATCAAGGACAGCATGGTATCCGAGCTTTGCGACCTGAATCGCAATATGATGTTATCGCTTGACATTATTCCTATCCCGACCGATGAAGCCGTGCGAGAAGTGGAAAACCGGCTGCTCGGTGTGGAGACCAACATTACCAACTGGCAGAGGCGGCAGAATCAAAGCAACAACTTTTCCGCTGTTGTGCCTTACGACATGGAGCAGCAGCGCAAGGAAAGCAAGGAATTTCTCGATGACCTGACCACCCGCGACCAACGGATGATGTTCGCCGTCCTCACGATGGTGCATATTGCGGACAGCAAGGAGCAGCTTGACAGCGATACCGAAACCCTGCTTACCAATGCCCGAAAGCACCTGTGCCAATTCTCCACCCTGACCTTTCAGCAGATGGACGGACTGAATACGGTGCTGCCTTTCGGCCTGCGGAAAATTGACGCCATCCGGACGCTGACTACGGAAAGCACGGCGGTATTTATCCCATTCCGGGCGCAGGAGATTTCCCACAGTGGTGGTATCTACTATGGTCAAAATGTTATCAGTAAAAACATGATCATTGCCAACCGTAAGCACCTGCTCAACGGAAACTCTTTTATTTTAGGTGTTTCCGGCTCCGGTAAGAGCTTTACCGCCAAGAGGGAAATCGTCAATCAAATTCTTTCCAGCGATGACGACATCATCCTGATTGACCCGGAGCGCGAATACTCATCGCTTGTCAAGGCGATGTGCGGCGAGATTATCCACATCTCTGCAACTTCTTCAAATCACATTAACGCAATGGATATGAGTAAAAACTACGGCGACGGCGCAAACCCCGTTATCCTCAAATCCGAATTTGTCCTATCCCTTTGCGAGCAGCTCATCGGCGGGCAGAACCTGGGTGCTAAGCAGAAATCTTTAATTGACCGCTGCACGGCCAGCGTCTATCGGAAGTATCTGCAAAGCAATTACCGGGATAAGCTGCCAACCTTACAGGACTTCCATGCGGAACTGCTGAAACAATCGGAACCGGAAGCACAGGAAATCGCTCTAGCCATCGAGCTATTCACCAGCGGCAGCCTGAATACCTTTGCCAAGCCCACCAACGTGGATGTGAATAACCGCCTGATTTGCTACGATATCCTGGATTTAGGCAAACAGCTATTGCCTATTGGTATGCTGGTAGTGCTGGACAGCATCTTAAACCGCATTACACAGAACCGTGCCAAAGGTAAAAACACTTTTATCATTATTGATGAAATTTACCTTCTATTCCAGCATGAGTACAGCGCCAACTTCCTGTTCACGCTATGGAAGCGTGTCCGAAAGTACGGTGCTTTTTGTACGGGCATCACGCAGAACGTGGACGATCTTTTGCAGAGCCATACGGCCCGGACCATGCTGGCCAACAGCGAGTTTATTGTTATGCTCAATCAGGCTTCTACAGACAGAATGGAGCTTGCGAAACTCCTAAACATTTCCGACCTTCAGCTTTCCTACATCACCAACGTGGACGCCGGCAACGGACTCATTAAGGTGGGTAGCTCCCTTGTTCCTTTCACCGATCAATTCCCTCACAACACTAAGCTCTACCGCCTGATGACCACCAAGCCGGGAGAACAGGCAGCAATATGAGAAATCATACTAAACGCAAACGGCTGGCCGTACTTCCGGTCAGCCGTTCACTTATTTTATGAAGGAGGAACACACCATGGAAAATATCCGGTTTTCAAGCAAGGAACATAAGAATTTTTATCATCAAATGCTTGTTAAAACCCGCAATGACGACACCTATCATCGGGCTTTTTTCTATGCAATGGGAATTTGCGCGGAAACAAGGCGCAATATCCGTACCCTCTTTGACTTCAAAAACGACGGGATTAACCCGGACGGCCTTTCGGCTCCATGGCAGACGGGCGGTACGCGCCGCCTGTGCCGTTTGGCCTTTAACCTCTGGAACGGTTTTACGGAGGAAGGAAAAGAAAACCGTTCCACACCTTATGAACTGTTTGACTGCGGCTTTGCGCCCTACTTTTTTGAAGCCATCCGGCTGCGCTATCCCGAATATTGCCGAAGCATGGAGCACTCCCTCCGTAAATCCGCTATGGAACGGTAAAATCAGCAAAATTTTGAAAGGAGGCGCGCGCGGTGAAAGAGATCAAAACCAAACAAACCCTAAAGGATATTAAGGCACTGGATAAGACGGCAGACGTGTCCCGCAGGATGAAAAATGCCTATATCCGCACCAAAGACCAAGCGGAACATCTCGGACATGACGATAACGGCAACTATGTGGATGATGCCGGGAATAGCATCCGGGAGGGTGCAAAAGTTGTTATCCAGGAAACCGGACATACCGCAGGAAACTACGGCAAAAAGGCAGTTGAAAAAATAAAGGACCGTCGCGCTCCAGATGCAGATGCTCCTCGTTACCACGATTCGAACGGTGAGAATGTGCGACAGACCCCCACAAGTGAAGTTAAGGAATCAGCACACAGGGATGTTGTCCAGACTAAAACAAAACTGGCGACGGAACTGAACACAACTTCGGTCAAAGCAAAGGAAGCAGTAAATCAGAACGTTTCCCAACCCGGAGCAAAGCAAGCGGCAAAACACAATGCTATCCCATCCAGGGCAAAGGAAACCATAAAACGGAAAGTTACCCTGTCCAGACCAAGCGAATTAGCAAAACGCAGGTTCGTTCTAAGCAGAGCGAAACAGCGATTTTCTCAAACCATTGAAATCCGGATGGCAAATCAAAATATCGGTCAAATACAATCACAACAGATATCCGAGCGAATACCTGCTCAACGTCCCCTTTTTCAACCAGCCAGGAAAGCAGCGGCACAAACCCTCCATACCTCCGGCAAAACAGGACGCACCATAAAGCAGTCTGTCGAAACTGGCGGCAAAACCCTAAAGGAAGCCGCTAAAGGTACGATTAAAGCAACTCAAAGATCGGTTAAAACCGCCAAGCATACTGCTAAAGCTACTGTTAAAACCTCACAGGCTGCAGCAAAAACCGCTGCCAAAACCGCACAGGCTGCTCAAAGAGCGGCCCAAACTGCACGATTAGCGGCAAAAGCGGCGGCTGTTTCTGCAAAGACAGCAGTGAAGGCAATGCTGGCTGCCATAAAGGCGATCATCGCGGCAGCCAAGGGCCTGACCGCTCTGATTGCTGCCGGCGGCTGGATAGCAGTGACGATTATTCTTGTGATATGTCTTACGGGGCTTTTGTTAGGCTCATCATTCGGAATATTCTATTCCAATGAAAGCCCCGGCGGAAACACGGCGGTTATGTCGGAGGTGGCCAATCAGCTTAACAATGAATTTGCGACAAAAATCGAACAGATAGAAAATGAAAATCCACATGACACCCTGGAGCTGTCCGGCAGCGATAGCATCTCCGCAAACCTATGGCGGGATATCCTGACGGTCTACGCGGTCAAAGCGGCTACCGATCCTGAAAACGGTATGGAGGTTGCCACCCTCGACGATACAAAGATAGGCATCTTGCGAAACGTCTTTTGGGATATGAACAAAATCGACTATTGGATAGAAACCATTGAACATGAGGAAACCGTAACCACTACTGACGAGGACGGCAATGAAACCACGGAAACCATCACCAACACCGAAACCATCCTGCATATCAATATAACCTCCAGATCCCATACAGACATGATTGCCGAGTACGACTTTAATCCGGATCAGGTGAAGATGCTTAATGAACTGATGAAGGACGAATACCGGCAGCTATTCATGCAGCTTATTGGCAGTTAGACGGATATTTCCTGGTTCCCACAGGAAATCGCGGTTCTCACGGAAAACATGGGAAAACAAACAAAATAGTTTAATGACCAAATTAAGTGGAAAGGTGGAAAAACAGATGAACTTGGAAGAATTAAAGGAAATGGAATATATAAAATGCGTGGGTTTATTAGCTGAGTTGATTGACCTGGACGCGGATGCAAAAGAAAAAATCCATAAGAACTTTCAAAATATAGGGATTAAAAACTTTTTTCTTCATCTTGAATCGCTGGACTTGCCTACTGAGGTTTGCGATAAGTTGAAAAGCATAAAAGTCATTATTGAAATAGTTGATGTAAAAAGGGGGCGGGCATAACATGAAGCAGGATATATTGCATACCGAAAATTTTTTAAAAGGGTTGACAACTTTAACAGGTCTGCCCTACAAAAAAGTTCAGCAGTATGTAAAAGAAAATAACCCTTTTAACATCCTGGAGCATCCCCACATTATGGAACCAAATGATAGACAGCTTGAAAAGATAGGGCTGCTTAATGAGTTCATTGCCTCTTACAACATTCTGAAAATCTATGAAAGCAATGAGAAGGTCATGCTCAATTCATCAACCATAGCAGGCCAATATTTTTTAGCCCTTTTGGGAGGAATGAAGGATAAAGAAAGGTTTATGGTTGCATTTTTAGACAGCGGCAACAACATCATCGAAACTAAGACTATGTCGGAAGGGAGTATCGGACAAACGGCGGTGTATCCAAGAGAAATATTAAAATATGCCCTTGCCTGTGATTGCAATACAATGATTTTAGCCCATAATCATCCCGGAGGGTCCAAAAATTTTTCTCCGGAGGATAGGGCATTGACACAAAGAATAGTTGACATTTTTCATCCCCTTGAGATCAAAGTTCTGGATCACATAATTGTTGGCGGCGGTAGCTATACTTCTATGGCAGAAAAAGGGATTATCTCCTGCCAGAGCAAAGATACCGCAAATTATGAAATGATAACATTAGGTCCAATACCTGCGGAAGAAAAGCGGAATAGGTTTAAACATACACACTCGCGTTAAATATTCTATCAAATAATCAACAAGAGAAAAGTGGTGTTAAAAAATGAAAGATTGGTTTTACAGGCTAGCCCCCGTTATCTTATCGGTAACGGGGTTTGCCATAATTATATGCCTGTTTTTTATACATGATATTTTATATGACCGGTGGCAATGGATGTTCTGGCTGATACTATTGCTTTTCAATGTGTGTTCAGGTGTCCGGATAGGTACACTTGTTAAAAAGCTTTACCATGGAGTAAGCAAGGACCCATTAACCGGCTTGTATAATAGACGGTGCTTTTACGACAGGATCGACTATGAAATAGAAAAAATGAAGCGTACAAAATTGCCGTTATCGTTTGCATTAATAGACATAGACAATTTCAAAACTATTAACGATACCTATGGGCATCTGGAGGGTGACAAGGTTCTGGTAGAGCTTGCCAGAATATTTAAAACGCAGGCCAGGTCGGGCGATACCATTGTCCGTTGGGGTGGTGAAGAATTTGCCATGATTTTACCTGAAACCGATAAAAGCGGAGCTTTGGCTTTTGCTGAACGTATCAGGAAGTTGGTAGAATTCTCAAACTGCAAGTATAAAATAACCGTCTGCATAGGAATTACAACAGCCTATCAAGAGCATGATGCAGAAAAAATCATGTCCGTAGCCGACAGGGCATTATATAAAGCAAAAGAACATAAAAACATGGTTGTATTTCTAATGGAATAACACAAGAAAAATGTGCAAGACCATTAACTATAGTTCGAAATTCACAAAATAGCAAATAAATTAAATATGTTTCATATCGTGTACCTATGTTGAATACCCGAATGTCATCTTATTTTGGGCAAAATGCGGAACACTTCCAGCAATATTATATTTAAACTTAACCATACTCCACCAAAAACATACCCTGCTGAAACATCGCTCGGATATTGAAGTTGAAAGAATAAAGGGCTTAGTCCTGAAAGAAAACAAATAAATAAAACAGTAAATATTGTTACAGTTCCAATCCATTTTCTTTTTATATGGCGTAATATAATGAATGCTGCAAAGCCATAAACAACAACAGCCATCAAGGATTGTTCACTTGGAAAAGTGTATTCTGCATGCCCTGCGACAGATAATCCTAGCGGACCGAGACGGTGAAATACTACTCTTAATAGCTCTTCTAAAACTTCGCCCCCCAGGATTGTAATAAAAAGAAAACGGAACTCAAGAAACCGATTTTTCCCCTTAACAATTATCAAAACTGCCATTATTGCTGTTATAAATATCAATATTGGGTAGGATGTTAATAACCCAAAACATTTCATAGCGAATGCCCAATCTTGAGGAAATAATAAACCTATTAAATAGGCAGCAACCATATCAAACCGGCTGAATTCATTAGCAAGGAGATCCTGAATAAGCCCGGCAACCAGAATTGACAGACCAATAAAGGCAACAGCAACCCCAAGTATGGCAATTCTTATTTTCCCAAGAGATTGAAATATCTTCAATGAGTTTTCAAGGGACCTGACAATAAACTCGGCAATCTGCTGTTTATAGCTCCTGTACAGATAAATACAAATTAAAACTAATGCTATTATAATGCCGCCGATAATCATATACTTTTTAATCGGGCCATGAAACTTTTCCCAGTTAGAGCCTAAAACCTTTCCTAATGAAATGAATGTCCCGGTCCATAATAATGCCCCAATATATGCATTTGCAGCAAACCTCTTATAAGGAATTTTTGTAACTCCCGAGAAATATCCCGTGACATGCCTTACCCCAGGTATAAAATATGCGACGACAAGCAAACCGTTGCCGTATTTCTTAAACCATTTCGATGTTTTTTCTAATTTTTCCGGTCCCATGTGAATATATGAACCATACTTTGTAAAAAAAACATTTCCCAAAGTACTTCCGATAAAGTATGAAATGGTGATACCGGAAATAACTCCAGTTGCTGCAACGGCTATACTTATTACCCAATTCAACTTTCCCTGAAATACAAGAAAGCCGCAGTATGTCATCAGGGTTTCACCCGGAGTTGGAAGGCCCAAAAGCTCCACTATCAATGCAACAAATAAAACAATATATCCATAATGATTAAATAATTCAGTAATAAAACCCATTTTATTACTCCCCAGTCTTTATTCGTTCTAATCTGGTAAGCTTCTATAAACTATCTTAAAAAGTAAACCGCAATAACGAAAGCTCCCAAAACGAATCTGTAAACAGCAAATATCCCAAATCCCTTTTTCTTTAAATAATCCAGCAGGAACTTAATGCTCAATACACCGACTACAGCCGCTGTTATCATAGCAGTGAAAAAAGGCGCCTTATCAATATGAGTATGAACCAGGTCTTTTGCGTGATATAATCCATCTCCCAGAATGATTGGGGCTGACATTAAGAACGTAAATCTGGCAATGCCTTCCCTGGTCATCCCCAATATACGCCCGGCAGTCATCGTTATTCCCGAGCGGGATACACCCGGTATTACTGCAAATACCTGTGCAATACCTATGATTAAGCTTCGTTTAATTCCTGTTTCTTTGATATCAATTTCTCTTCTTCCATATTTATCTGCGGCATATAATATTATACCCATTACAATCAACATAACACCTATCAAAGCGGCATTTCTGAAAGCCTCCATATACTTGTCCAGTATAACACCAAATAAAGCACCGGGGACCGTAGCCAATACTAAAAGCCAAAACAGCTTTCCATCCTGTGTTTTAGGCTTTGTAAAACCTGCATTGATTAAATTAAGCCAGTCTTTGAAGAAGAACAAAATAACAGCCGCTGCAGTTCCCAGATGTAATGCCACATCAAAAACAACACCGGGGTCCTGCCACCCGAAAAGCCAGGGAACCAGCACCAAATGTGCCGTACTTGATATAGGTAAAAATTCTCCGATTCCCTGAACGATTCCATAAATAATTGCTTGAATAATACTCATTTGCCATCCTCTCTTTCTTAAACAGTTTAGTTATTATTTAATAGTGAAAAATATCCAGGCTTAATGCATTTAATTTATGCATTATCCCTTGAGTCCTTTATTTTATCGTATCTAAAATAAAATCTGCCGTTATGAATATGGTTATTGTCAGAACAATAGTCCATATAACGTATATAAGATGTTTTTGTGAATTTTTATACTTAAGCATAAGATGGAAGATTTTATCGTATTGGTTTCTGAATATTACACCGATTCCGGTTCCGTTGACAATCCCAATTGCCTTTAATTTTTTCCATCCATAATAAATCATTATAATTAGAAGCATTCCTACTATGGTCAAAATATTAAAGTAACGATCTATATAGTATTTTGAAATATCACCTAAAAGAACAATCAGTAATGACTCTGAAAAAAAACGAATTCCTCTTCCGATTATAGAAGACATAATAAACACAGAAAGTCTTACATCAAATACGCCTGCAGAAATTGTAAAGATTTTATAGGGGATAGGAGTCAGACCTGCAACAGTAACTGACCAACCGCCATATCTTTGCAGCATTCTTTGAACCTTTTCCAACTGGCTCTCTTTAAAAACCTTCCGGAGTAATGGCTTTCCGAATTTCTTACCCAGCACATACCCGAATACCCCGCCACATACAGAGGAAACTGTAGTTAGGAAAGCATAAATAAGGGCAAACTTTCTGTCGGCTAATGCCATAGGAATAAGCAGAAGATCAGGAGGTACAGGGAAAAACGATGATTCTGCAAATGACAGAATAATAAGACCTATGAAACCAAAACTCTCTAAATAATATAAGAAATGTTGAATCAAATCCATGTTTATCAGCTCTTTTCAATCCTCGTAATAAGTTTAAACAGTTTAGTTATTATTTAGTAATGGAGAATATCCGGACTTAATACATTAATTCACCTGTTTTATCACAGAAACACCTTTTAACAGGCATTCTTCAACCTTAGCATATACACCACTTATTCTATTCCTTAATAAACGTCCATATAGGAAATTTACTGCCAACACTATCAGATAGCTTCCAACTACATCCATTGGATAATGGTCACCAACATAGACTCTTGATACACCCACTAAAAGCGATAGTACGATTAATACTTTACCGCAAATCTTATAGTAATTATTAATTCCCAAGGCTATACTCATTGTACCCAGAGAATGATCACTTGGAAATGAAGTATCCGGTGCGTGGGGGATCAGTAAATTCACCTTGTTGGAAACAAACGGTCTTGGCTCATAATAAAAACTAACTATAACAAAACCCAAAAACATATTGATTACTGTTATTGCAAGTGTATCTATAGCAGCATACCTTAACATTTTATCTTTTCTATATACTCCATATAGATAAATTGCTGCAAGCGTAGCCATAAATATAAGCGGGCCATATTTTGATAGTAAAATCATTATCTTGTCAAGCAGTCCGCTCTTATGGGCAAATCCATTAATAACTTTAAATACAGCTATATTCATTAGTGCATCGTCTCCTTTAAGCTAATAGTATTCCTGCATATTACACGCAAAAAAAATAATAAGGTTGCAAAAAACTAACTATTTTTAAGTATAAATAGCCTTCTTTATACTTCGCTTCATTATTTCTAAGTAAAATATGATCATACCGATAAGCATTCCTATATATATTGTAAAAAATCTCCAACCAAAAGTAAGTACGAGGATATCGCTTCTTTTTACGTAAGCGGAAAACATTAATGCAAACCCTCCCTCGGCAATTCCTGTCGCGCCTGGTGTTGGCGCAAAATATGTTATAAAAGTTATAATAATTTGTATGGCAATAATGGAGAAGATGGAAATATTATAGTTAAATCCTTTAATAAGCACTACCGAAAACATAAATAACGACAATAGAAATAATATTGTAAATGCAATGGATAAAAAAACATACTTTTTATCCTTACTAAGGAATCTCCTGATATTTATAATAAATCCGTCATATTCCTTAAAAGTTTTCTTTAACATTACGGAATAACTTTTTTTTGAAAGAATTTTTTTATGCTGCAAAAATAATAATAATTTGTAAATTGCACGTTTTATAATGGAGCTGTCTTTTATTAATCTGTAAATTGCATATGCCATGCCTAAATATACAAATAGCAAGATAAAAGCATAAAACAGACTGAAATTACCCGAAAATACACTTATCATGCTTTTATCCAATAATATTATTATTGGTGTCGCAATAAAGAAAAAGATTATTGCAATAGCTGTTCTTATCGTCGTAGCTGCTGTTGCATCTCCTAACGAGACCCCCTTTCTGTTTAAAAAATATATTTGCGCAAATCCCCCGCCAGTAGCAAATGGCGTTATGTTCGATATAAATATGTTGACAAAAGCTAACTTAATAATATATCGAAAGCTAATATGAACATCCAATGTTTTTAAAATATAGAATAACCGCAAACTATCCAAAAGATAGTAAATAATCAATAGAACTCCCAGCTTGAATAACAAGCCGCTGGAGAACATCTTTAATGTCAAAAAGGATGTTTTGCCTGTAAAAATATGGTATATAAACATTAATGATAAAACTGAGGTTGCAATAAAAATAACTGTAAACGCTGCATAAGTTAATATTTTTTTTGAGTTGAATATTTTATTATCATCAATCTGTTGTTGGTTTTTCCACATGTATCTGCTCCTATCTTTTCCCATTATTAAAAAGCATGTTCCATTACTTTTTTTATTTCATCTTTTTTGAATTGAAATTTATCTTTTAAATCCGATTTTTCAATCTTTATAGGCTCATGCACATATATTTTTATTACATTAAACGGCAGGGGAATAGTATAAATATCCCATCTTTTTTTAATCTGTACTTTTCTTTTAACATTTATTGAAAGGGCAATTATCCTGCGTTTGGTATATGCTGCTATCACGAGCGGTAATTTTTTTACCTGATGGTAAGGTCCCAGCGGGCCATCCAGCGTCATTACCAGGCTGGCAGTATTTTCACCGCTAATCTTATTTCTTATCTTTAGAAGAGAATTATCTCCTATAGAATCATCGGACATTCTTATTGGTATGTATCCGAAATGTTCGCAGGTTGAAGAAATATAGTCCCCTCTGCGGTCTTTTGTAGTAACAATATACAAGTTTTCTCCTTTTAACAAAGGATAAAAGCAGTAATTATCCCCATGCCAGAGCGCAATGATGAATTTCTCACTGTCGGCATTTTTCAGAATATCATAGCAACCTTCTTTAATTATTTTACTGGTTGCATATACGAACTCAATATAATATATGAATACCCTGCTGATGAGCTTCTGAAAAAAGTTACTCATGTTTATATCCTTTCACAACAGATACAGCATTTCGGCTTTCTATCGCTCTAAAGTATACCCTGGAGGCACATTCTGCCATTTGCTCTATAGAAAACGATTTAGAAAACTCGTAAGCGTTTTCCGATATCTCCTTAAGTCTATCAGGATTCTCCAATAAATATATTATTTTCTCTGCCCAAGCCTGTATATCTGCTTTTGTTTTATAACCGTTGTAATCATTGTTGATAATATCGTCAATTCCACTTGAACGGACTGCTACTACCGGGCACTTCCCTGCCATTGCTTCAAGCAAAACCATTCCTTGTGTTTCTGACTGAGAAGCGAAGACAAAAATATCTGACATCGTATAATATTTATAAACTTCCCCGGGACTAATTCCGCCAGCTAGAATAACTGTATCTTTTAAATTGAAGGTTTCAATTGTCTTTAAAAGATTCTCCCTTTCCGGACCTTCCCCTATTATAATCAGTTTAAAAGGAATATTGGTATGTTCTTTGATATATTTGGCCCCTTCCAAAAGGAAGTCCAAATTTTTTTCTTTTGCCAGTCGGGAAACAGAGCATAACACTATTTCATTTTTCCTTTTATAATTATGCTTTAGTTCCTCCAAAGCCTCCGACTCTATAGAATTGTAACCTTCAAAATCGATTCCAGTAGGCAAAATTTCTATATATTTGCTTACTCCAATATTCCTCAAATATTCTTTTATTGTATCCGTAGGTGCAAATATTGCGTCGCATTTTTTAGAAAACTTCTTTATCATATAATGAGAAACTATGTTTTTAAACAATTCCCTGACAAAAGCCGGTATATAATGCGCATATTTATCAAGTCTTGTATGGTAAGTAAAAACAGCAGGCACTTTATACTTTTTAGCCATTTTGATTCCTTTAGAACCCATCCAATATGGGTGGTGAACATGGACTACATCAATCTGGCGTGCAGCAAACGCTCTTTCAATATCACGTGAGAATATATTAACAATAGGAAAATTAAAATCGCTGGTCTTATGGTAAAACAGCAATTTGCATCTTATGACAGTACTACTTTCTCCTGGCTGGGAAACAGGATATTCCGGAGCAAAGATGTAAACCCTATGCCCCTGCTTTGTAAGCCCTTTTGCCAGGCGTTCTATCGAAATAGGCACGCCCCCTACAAAAGGAAGGTAATTGTTAGTAAACATAGCTATATTAAGCTTTGCATTATCCGGTGCTTGTTCGGATTCTTCATCAAAGCTTCTAAAATAATCGACCTCTTCTGTAATTTTGTTGTAAATTAAGATTCCGGCGAATATCAGCAGACTTAAGACAAGAATAAAGTTTATAAAGTTTATATAAAATAGAGAATGTACATATACCCATAAATTGCTTATTACCTGAAAGAAAGCCAAGGGCTTTTCCTGCTTTACTATGCTGTAGCTTACCTTATCAGGCTTTACATCCACTTTAATATAGTGATAAAAGCTATCCTCATTATTAACAAGTAATCTTCCGCCGCCTCCACCACTGATATAATAGGGTACTCCTTCCATATCCCTTTGATCATAGATCTCCGCACCGGAAGCGAAAACTGCCGTTACATGATATTTTAAAAAATTATCTTTTAAAAACTGCCGGTAGGATACACTCTTTATATAGTTGCCTTCTATTTCATAAGGCGGTCTATTCATAAAGATAAACCGATATTTGTACTTCTGTGCATTTATTAATTCTCTGCCAAGCCATTCCCGCTGCCATGCCTCTGAAGTTTCACCAGTAGTATCCAGAAATATGAAGTAGGAATTTTCGGTACTAAAGGAAAAGTACAGCGGGCCAAAATGCTTATAAAACCTTAAAGTCCCACCATCTGAAACTTCATTGTCCCCAATTCCCATAATAACCGGAGCTTTTACTTTTTTTAAGCTTTTATTCAGAATCCTGTACTTATCTTCCCCTCCGTCCCAAACTGCATTTCCCGTAGAAATAACAAAATCTAGATTATCATTGTTGATTTTTCTCGCAAGTTTCGTATCAAATATATCTATTGAGTTTTTTATATTCCCTATAACAGCAAAGGAGAATCCGGCTTCATTTTTCTCTAGTTTTTGCACTATATTTATATTGTCAATGTTCAAGGAATTAAAATCTGTTTCAAAGGCGATAAGATATATCCTATATGCAACGAAAATAAGCAGTACAAAAATATCAATGTATAAACATACTTTTAATGCCAATCTATTTTTCATGAAATTTTCTCCTATACAAAACTATAACGCATAAATCTGCGGTTTTACCTTTAATCAAGTTTATTGCCGCATATTTTGCAATAATCATCTCCACTGCTTACCATACTGCTGCATTTGCCGCATATATTATTTAATTTGCTGCCGCATTTTACGCAATATATATTATCCCTGCTCTGCATAGCTTCACATTCAGGGCATATCCTGTTGCTCTGTTTTACCATAATATAAATTAATAAGCCTGCGAGGTTTGTTAATAAAACAAGCAATCCCCACAATGCTGCATTCGTTTGTTTCTTGCCAGCGTCTTTATAAACCCACAAAGCTAAACCAATCCAGTAAACTGCAAATATGAGCATTAATATAAAGCCAATCGCTTCAAGCATGTTCTCGGCATAAGGCACCGGTTTGATGCTGCGAATGAAAAATATCTTACTTCCGGAATTTCTGTCAATTACATAGTTTAAACTATACAATTCTTTAGATGTTATATCTGTTATATATGAAATGTCATCATCAGATGCCGAAAAATTGCGGCTTATTTGCAGCCTTTTTATATAGTCCTCGCTTAAGCCGAATAAATCTGCTTTAACGGCCTTATATATAACGTTTGTATTGCTTGTTTCCTGAAAAAATCTTCTATATGGCTGATAAGGAACCAACTGAAACTTACTGCTGTTTCCAACAATATTATTGTTGGCCCTATAAACAATATTGTCATTTTTATCTACTATTAATACGTTATTAACGTTATCAGAACTGACAGCCAAACGGTTCAATTCTGATTTTAAATCATCATTTATGCCGGTTTTCTCAACCTTTTCATGAATCTTTTCATAATTGACAGCTAAATGAATCTCATTTTTTAATAGATTGGCAGCTATAGCTATGCAAACAAGCAGAAGTATAATAGAAAAAACCACGTATACTATAGCAGATTTCTTAAAATTCAGTTTCCCAATTAATCCAAATTGCTTAGTCATTTCAAAACAACCCCCTTATTCAAGCTTAATATTAGCGGTATCGCAAAAACCAATGTTATTCCCTGATATGCAAAGAACACGAACAGAAGATAAATAATTGAAATTCCAAAATATTGGCCTGCAAGGAAAAACAATAAAACCAGCAAACAGCTAAAGAAGAAAACTATTTTTAATTGTTTTTGTTTCTTCATTTCTTTAAGCTCCCGGCATTTCATATTAATGTCCTTATCCAAGACCGCCAATAATTTTTCCGTTTCTTTTACAGTGATACCCTCCATTTTATTCATCTCCTTTCAGCATTCGTCTCAATTTTGTAATTGCGTTATGTATCCTGCTTTTTACCGTTTTAGGCTCTAAATCCAACATCTTGCCGATTTCCTTGAGAGTCAGCCCCTCAATATATTTCAATTTAACAACCATCTTTTGTTCGTCCGTCAGGCTCTCGATATGTTCCATAACATCCTTTACATAAATTTTATCCACAACAGACTCTTCAAAACCTGGGACAGCAATTTCCTCAGAAGTAAAATCCTCTATCGTTCCGGACTTAAAAAGCTTCTTTTCCTTTCTCAAATAGTCTATATAGCTGTTTTTTGATACTGTAATGACATAGGTAGAAAATTTTGCTTTCCCGTCAACATCAAATTTATCAATATTTCTTATAACCTTTATAAAGACCTCCTGCGTCAAATCTTCCGCCAGTTGTTTATTTTCAGTAGCTTTAATCAGGAATTTAAATACATATGGATGGTATTTACTTATAAGCTCCTGAAAAGCAGCCTTATCTCCATTCCGGCATCTGTATATAAGTTCTTTATCTTCCATATGTCACCGCCTTTAAATATCCTGAGTAACTTTAAAACTAACAAATTAAATATAGTTCTCACATTCTAGATTTTCAACTATTCTATCATTTATTACACGTTAAAAATAAAGCAAGGTTGCAAAAATTATTAACAATTTTGCAACCAAACACTAAATCCATCGTGTAATAAACAGAAACATAAGTTGCGAGGTTGATAGACTGTGAAACGATCAATTTACAATAAGTTAATGAAAATGGACAATACTGTTCTAAATATTTTATCCATACATGCCAGAAATGATTTTCTTGATAAGGTTATGCCTAAAATTACCTATTGCAATGATTACGGCCAGATATACATATTATTTGCCGCAATAATACTTTGGAAAAATAGCCTCGCCGCCTTTTTAAACATACTCCTTGCCCTGGCTTTAGGCTTAACCTGCGGCGAAGGGCTTTTTAAGCATGTCTTTAAAAGAAAAAGACCGTTAATAACAGAAAACAATTTTACTTTATTAATAAAATTTCCCGATTCTTTTTCTTTCCCCTCAGGTCATACGACATCCTCGTTTGCTGTTTTGGGAGTAACCTGGTACATGAATTTACAATTTAAATATTTCATATTGGTACTGGCCATTTTAATAGCGTTCTCAAGATTATATCTATATGTGCACTATCCGTCAGACATCGTCGGCGGTATCGTGCTCGGATTTATTTGTGCCTTCATTTCAATTAAAATTTCTTCTCACATCAGCTTAATAAAATTACTGTATGCAAATGCAATGCCAGAGCATAAATGGAATATTTATCTTTTTAAAATATCTGAATTAAGGCTAATCACTCATCAATTAATTTCAAACAATCTATTGTAACCAGTGTTACATTATGATATCCTAGATATTGTAACCAGTATTACATTATATTGAGCAGTAAGGAATGATTTTATGGAACAAAATGAGTGGGTCACAATCAGTTATACATTGCCAAGGGAGCCCTCAAGAACACGTGTCTCCCTATGGAGAAAACTAAAAAAAATAGGAGCTTTAAACATTCAACAGTCCATGTGGATTTTGCCTAAGAACGATGAGAATTACAATCTATTAATTGAAATTAAAAATGATGTTTTGCAAAACAATGGTGAAGCATTTGTAATGAAATCATCTGTTGACGATGACAGTAAAAAAATAATTGTTGAGCGGTTCAATGCGGCAAGAGATGAAGAATACAAGGAATTGTTGGAGAAATGCGACGATTTCTTCGCGGAGATTGATAAGGAAATCGCCAGGAAAAACTTCACTTTTGCAGAGATTGAAGAAAACGAAGAAGAACTCAGAAAACTAAAAGAGTGGTATGAAAAAATTGAAGCAAGAGATTTTTTCGGAGCGCCATTAAAAGAAAAGTCAAAAGCAATGCTTTCAAAATGTGAGGATATCCTTGAGAATTTCTGCGACAAGGTATATGCCTTTAATGACAAAGCATAGGAGGCAAAAAATGAGAAGAAAAATTATTTTTTCGAACATTGTATTAATCGGCCTTGTCAGCCTGTTTATCGATATGAGTACCGAAATGGTTTATCCCTTGATTCCGCTGTTTCTGACATCTACTCTTGGGGCAACACCCGCAATTGTCGGAATCATTGAAGGAATTGCAGAAAGCATAGCCTCTCTGCTCAAAGTGTTCAGCGGTTATGCCGGCGATGTATACCAGAATAAAAAGCGTCTGACATTTATCGGTTACTCCGCATCAGTGATTTACAAGGTGTTCCTGCTGCTATCGACTTCATGGGTCGGAGTCCTGGCGGCTAGAATTATTGACCGTACAGGGAAGGGCATAAGGACTGCACCGCGCGATGCGCTTGTCGCACAATCCAGCGAAAAGAAAAAGCTCGGAGGGGCCTTTGGCTTGCATAAAATGCTTGATATGGCCGGTTCAGCGCTTGGTGCATTGCTTGCCTTTGTTTTTGTTGCAACCGGCTTCGGATTTAACAAGGCATTTATATATTCAATCATTCCGGCAGCTATCGGCATTCTGATTATACCAGCCATTAGAGAAGACAAAAGTCAAAAACGGGATAGTAAAAAGCTTGATATTAAAGGCATAAAACTGGATGGCAAGCTGAAGCTATACCTTTCCGTTATATTTATGTTTTGTCTCGGCAATTCATCGAATACCTTTTTACTCTTGAAAGCACAAGAACGCGGCTTTTCTACATCACAAGTCTTACTATTGTATCTGATTTTTAATATTTCGACGTCAATTCTTGCTTTCCCAGCAGGAAAGCTATCCGATAAATTGGGGAGAAGCGCAATACTGGTTCCGGGATATGCTATTTACGGTCTTGTATATCTTGGCTTTGCTCTTCTTGCATCAAAGAGCGCAATTGTATTGCTGTTTATCGCTTACGGGGCCTACACCGCATTTATCAGCGGGGCTGAAAGAGCATTCATTTCAGAAGCTGCACCGGACGGTTTTAAGGGTACTATGCTTGGCATCTACGGCATGCTTCAGGGTATCGGTTTGCTATTGTCATCAATTATTGCAGGCGCAATGTGGGACCGCATCAACTCCAATGCTCCTTTCTGGTTTGGCGGTATCCTCGGTATTGTTTCGGCTATAATAATTGCAATTATATTGGGGAAAAATAACATTGATAAATTGTCAAAATATGATTCAGGAGAGAAAAATGAAGCTTAGAAGATTTTTAAAAATACTTACGTTAGTGTTATTCATATGTCTTGCCACCGGTATTGGCCTTTTCCTTTACAATGCCCATCACAGCTATAATATAAGCAGTGGTTTCACCTCGCTCCCGCTTAAATTCAACCCTGATGATTCATCCTCATCCTATAACTGGAGTGGTGCGGACATTACCGTTTACAACGGGTTCGTAAAAGGGATGCAAAAAGGCGGAAAGAATGGCGACAGTCTTGTTATAAGGGCGTTATCACCTTTACCGGTTATAGATATAAAAGCGACAAATACGCCTGCAAAAAACATATCGATTACTCTTGAAAACATCAACCCGGATTTTTATGCTAAGAGCATAGAAAAGGGCTTTAATCCAGTGAGAACTGCAGTGAATACTTTGAAATTTGCTGTGGCCTTGAATGCAGGAGAGACGATAAGGATAGAGCCCATCCAGCCAAATAATACGGAAAACAGCAGTTATGTTGTCCTCGGTGACAGCCGGGACGGGTATGAAACCTTCGGTCTGATCATCGACCGGGTAAATGGGCTGAATCCTGTTTTTGTAATCGACAACGGCGATCTTGTATTCAGCGGAAAACCCAATCAATACAGGGCATTTGACCAGATGGCAGCCAGGTTTTCCAGTACTCTGTGCACCACTCTCGGCAACCACGATATCCGTAGTAACGGACGTGATACATATACAAAGTTATATGGACCGAATTATTATTCGTTTAATTTCGGCAACAACCATTTCGCCTTTCTTGACAGCTCTCCCGGCTGGTCGCAAAAGCAGGCCATATCAAACGAGCAATACGCATGGCTGGAACGGGACCTTAAAAAAGCACAGGGCAAACAGATTTATGTAATAACCCATATACCTCCGGAAGACCCCAGAAGCGGAATAAAGCCAAATGAGATACCATACTACACCGACAAGGTAGATCAGGGCAACAGTTTTTTTGAACAGAAGCTGGACCAATACAGTGAAAATGAAAGTATGGACCATGGTTTTCAGGACAAAAAGGAAGCTGAACGTTTTGAAAAGCTCATGACGGAATATAAAGTAAATATGGTCTATTTATCGCATATCCATAGTTATTTTGATTACAATAAAAACGGTGTCCGCTATATTATCAGCGGAGGCGCAGGAGCCGAGCTGCTTACCAAAAACAGTTATTACCATTTTTTGATTGCAAAGACCGATACCAAAAATTCAATCACAATGGTTCAACTGCCATCTCCTGCAAATTTACTGCTGAAAAGATATGCTACATCAGTCACTCTTTTTGCAGAGGCTATGTATAAGGAGAACACGGTTGCAGTGATTTTCTTCATCACTGGACTTGTACTTCTGGCGCTTCTTCTGCTGATACTTTTGTTTGTTAAGCTGAACCATCGCCTTGCTCTACTATGGGTATTGATTAAAGATGCGGGAAAGTATACGGCAAAAAGATTTAAGGAGCTATTTAGAGAAAATGTTTGATATAAGTCTCGTTATATTCTTTACAGCCTAGGCAGTAATAACCTCTTGCTATCTTCTGGATATTGATAAAAGACACGGGCTAATTCATAGCCCAAAGATATAGAAAGTTAAACGATAAAAGAAATAAAATTCAAAAAAACCCATACTTGTAACTGGCTCAAGTCGAAAGTATATACGTCTTGAGCCAATCTGCAAACATTACATACCGTTTATTTCTATTTTATTTTGCTTATTTTCTATCAGATGTTTATTCTTGAATTTATGCTCATACATGTTCAATACGACTTTACCGCATATTAAGCCTAAAACTATTCCTGCAACTACATCACTTGGATAATGCATAAATAAATATAATCTTGAAAATGCTATTGTTATTGCAACAATCCAAATCAGCAGTGAAAACTTCTTTAAGTATTTGCTTAAAACATATGCCGCAGCAAATGATGAAGTAGTATGGCCTGATGGGAAAGAGTATGTCGTAGATTTACCTATCAACAAATGAATTGAAGGAAAATCAGCATACGGCCTAGGCCTTTGAATAATATGCTTTAATATTCCTTCGCCCGCTATAGTAGTTAATACTAACGCCCCTAGTGTTACTATGCCAATATAACGCGTTTTTTTATTAATCAAAAACAAAAGAGATATCAAAATCCAAACAAAACCCTTGTCTCCAGCAGCAGTGAATAAAATCATTACTTTATTTAATATCGGGCTATGATAATTTGTTTGGATAAAGAACAAAATTGTTTGATCTATGTTATTAAAAAATGTTATCATTTGTCACTCCTATAATTTCACTACAAAAATAAATCCAATGAACCCTTTATATGCTAAATACCAAGAAAAATCATACTCCCATTTTCATGGGAGTATATACTCAAGAAGGAATTCAAGTTGGTTTAGTTCTTAGTCTTCATATCCGGCAGGATCTTCATTGTCATTTTCATGTTGGACATTGTCGTTATCCGCATCTTTTGATTCCTTTTCTATTTTACCTTTTTCGTCTTTATCATTACCTTGATCTGTTTTAATAATTGCTCCAGAGTTTGCATCAACTTTTACGTCATATGTGTTTGAGCCTGCCTGTATTTCCACTCCATACACGATAACACCATCTTCATCTTCAAGCTCTATCGTTTTAAATACCCCATCCTTCACAGAAGCTAAAGCTGTCTGCTTGGCCTGTTCCTCTGTGATTGATGTCTTAGTATTTGCAGCAGTCAGTTCTTGTTCGTCATTTTCTTTGCCTTGTTCGCTTGTCTTATTCTTTTCTGTCAACTGTTCCTTTTGCTGTTCTACTTTTGCTGCCTTGGTTGAAGTTGCCGTACCTGCCGAAACCCCATTACCTGAAGCTGCATACGCAGATGCGGTTCCTCCAAGCGCAAGTACACCCACTAAAGCCAATATTGCTAATTTCTTATTCATTATTTTCATCTCCTATAAATTTTTAGAATATTTTTAATTACATACTTTCCCCCTTGAGTTACTATCGCTTATTTACTTCACTCTTTTCTCACCTCCATATTCTTATAATAAAGTTAGAAGATGAGAGTACAATAAAATGAATCTGAGAATCAGCTGAAAAAGCCATGAGAAGTGAATGTAAATTATGATTTTATTGGCAGCGTAATCGTCATTTTTGTCCCTTTTTCAATCTCACTTTCTGCTTCAATGCTGCCTTTGTGAATATCCACGATCCATTTAACAAGTGATAAACCAAGGCCTGATCCACCCATAGATCTCGATCTGGCTTTATCCACCCTGTAAAAACGATCAAAAATGTGAGACAAATCTTCCTTCGGTATGCCAATTCCTTCATCAGAGACCTCAATAAGAGCCTTATTTTCCAATGCGTTGTACTCTATATTTATTTTAGTACCTTCAGGAGAATATTTGATGCTATTATCAATGATTGCTCTTAGCATCTGTTTAATTAATCTTCTGTCTCCTTCAATATGAAATTCAGGATATTGGCTGCAAACAATGCTGTGTTTTTCATCTACGAGATTGCTCTCCTTAATAATTTCTTTTATTAAATCATTCATCCAGAATTCGATTTTTTCGATTTTATATATTTCATTGTCACCTTTTGACAGGAACAGCAAGGTATCCAGAAGGCTAATCATATTTGCTAATTCAATCTTAATTGATGATATGCTTTCATTTAATACTTCTCTGTCGTCCTTCCCCCAACGGTCGAGAACATCAATATATCCCTTTATCACCGCCAGCGGAGTGGCTAATTCATGCGACGCGTCCAGCGTAAAACGGTTTTGTTTTTCATATGAGTACTGGATTCTAGCGATCAAGTCATTGAAGGTATCTGAAAGCCTTTTTAATTCATCATCCGGTCCATCTATTTTAATTCTCGCAGAAAGGTCGCTTGCGCTAATTTGTTTTGCCTGATTGGTAATCTTGTCAATAGGACTCAACGCTTTCCGACTGATAAGATAACCCACAATTATTGCCAAAAGGAAAACAAACCCATCAATAAGAAGCATTATCCCTGCAAGCGCATGGATAAAATTCTCTTCATTGTCCATATCCTTTACAACTTGAATGGTTATTCTTGCACCATCATTTAAAGTAATCGTATCATTCAAAAAGGTAATCTTATTTTCTCCCGATTCTGCTGTAAATACCTTCCTATCGGCATTGTTCCCCATCTTCTGCAAGATGTATTTCTCGCCGGTATTGTATATTATCCTGTTATTGTAAATCAGACTAACATCCACATTATCAGCAATTTGAGAGAATTTTTTCAAATCCATCTTTGGAATATCTTTTAAAGATTTGATATCATTTATGATTACCTGGTTAACCGCTTGAAGTTGCTCCGCTGCGGTTTGATTGACATAATAATTAATGCTAAAGAGCGTCGCAAAGTTAACCAATGCGAGCGCTACAAAAAAGAGCATTGCATAAGTGATCGTTAATCTATGTGATATTTTAGACAGTCTAAATTTAATCATATTTTATCGCTACTCCTTAAGTGTATAACCTACACCTCGAACAGTATGAATCAGTTTGGTTTTATAAGGGTAGTCTATCTTATTCCTCAGATAGCGAATATAAACGTCAAGGATATTGCTGTCCCCGACAAAATCATAACCCCAAACATGTTCGATAATCTGGTCTCTAGTCAGTACAAGTCCTTTGTTTTGCAGAAGATATTCCAGCAAGTCATACTCTGTTTTGGTTAAATCGATATGATCACCTTGCTTTATGACCTCTCGGGTTAACACGTTAATGCTGAGATCAGCAAGCTCCAACAATTTAAGTTCCCCAGCTCCTGCTTTACTTCGTCTGAGGCCTGCCCGGATTCTTGCCAATAATTCTTCCATCTCAAACGGTTTGGTCACATAATCATCTGCACCAAGATCCAGACCAATAACCTTATCTGTAATATCCCGTCTTGCTGTCAGCATAATAATTGGTATACCAGACACCTTGCGTACTTTTCTGCATACTTCCATGCCGCTTATTTCCGGAAGCATTAAATCAAGCAAAATGAGGCCATAATGACCGTTCTGAAATTTTTCAAAGCCTTCTTTTCCGTCCATTGCTATATCATAAGTATACCCTTCATGCTTAAATTCCAGTTCCAGTACCCTTGTAATTGCTTTATCATCCTCGATTATAAGAATATCCTTACTCTTCAACTTTATCACCCCATTTGTAAAGAAATTAGGGCATCATATGCCCTAATTTACATTTTTAAACTCTTTTGTTTGTATTAGGCACTAATACTTATATAATACTCTCTTTTACGCCTATTTTAAACCTTTTAATCCGCTACTTCGGCTGTGCCCTTTGCTTTCTCAACCTGGAATTTCATTGGCTGGTATCCTTTTGCATGAAGCTGAATGTCAAATGTCAGCCCGTTTTTGGAAGTTCCGTAAAGACCATTCATATTTCCATAATAATGTCCGGTTTCTTTCACCTGATTGTCAAAATGAATCGTCTTCGTTTCTCCAGCATTCAAAGATAAGCCACTCAGGCTCTGGTAATAGGCTTCCTGTGTTTTATCAACCTTATCTGTAATCGTATAATAAATGTCGAAGTTATCTAAAGTTGTACTTCCGGTATTGGTCAGAGTAATTTCAAGATGATCTGCAGACGCATTGTCTTCAACCCTTGCGTCTTTAATTTTTATAGGCAGCTGCGCCGTGCTTGCCTCATTGATCACTGTCTCAGATATTACAGGTGTTTTGTCCTCTTTGTCATTAACCCCATCGCCGTCCGTATCAGCAACATATGGATTGGTTCCATATGTTTTCTCCACTGAATCCGGAATGCCATCTCCATCAGTATCCTTAGCTGTTGAACTATTACCTACGGCAGCCTGCGAGGTACTCGTGTTTGTACCTGAATTAGCAGCCTGATTGGAGTTCTTCCCTGATGAGCAGCCTGCAAGTGCAACGATTGAGAGCGAAAGAATTAAGGCAACCGCCAAGGTTGTTTTCCATGTTTTACTTAAAGTGATTTTTTTATTCATTTTCATTACCTCCGAATTAATTATTGTTTTTAGTTTGATTGATAGATATTTTCACGCCTTAAAAAGGCAATATAGGTAAGCAGCCATACAGCTGCGCTTGGAGCCAGCAAGCCTAAAAGGTTAACCCACTTTAAGCCGACAACCTCCCATGGCGTATTGGTTTCAAACCCTGGCTTTACATTCAGGAGAGCGTAGCTTATCCGTTCATAATGCTTTGTTGGAGACATTTCTTCAACTCCATCTCGGAGCGTTTCATAAAACTTAAATTGCTGAAGCACCTGGTGCTCCTGATCTCTGGACATTCCCATTGAGCTGAAAAAGCCTCCAGGTATTTGATTATCCATGTCCATCGTATCTCCAATCTGAGGGAAAACAAAGGACAGCACTAGCCAAACAATCACAGTTATAAGAAGTGCCCGACTTCCTTTCGTGGAAACTGTTGCAATCCCCATGCTTAGTACAGTAAAGAAAGTCATATATAGAAAGGACATTCCAAAGAACAGCAATAGCCGAACAACGTCATTAGCCGTAAGGGCAACACCTCCGATTGCTACTAAAGCTACAAATGTGATGATTTCTGTTAAGATTGTGATTCCAGCCAATATGGCAAGGTTCCCCAAAAGCTTACCATTTAAAAATGTATCTCTGAACACACCCCTGGACAAAATCAATCTCATCGTTCCATTTTTATGTTCCTTCGAAATGGCAGTGTTGCCTATCACTATAGCTAGCAGAGCTCCGACCATTCCGATATAGTTAACAAAGCCCTTTGATGCGGAAATCGGATTAAGATTCGGCATAGGAGGTAGTTCAGCCTTTCCAAGTGATTGCAGGAAGCTTATAGAGCTATTGTAATTATCCATTGCGATTTTCACCTGGAATGAACCGAGGATTATCGATACGATGGTCAGGACAAGCAGCAGAATTAGTATGCTAAGGAATAGTTTGTTTCTGAAGGCGTCCCTTATTTCTTTTTTTGCTATTTCAATGATCAATTTTAATTACCTCCTTCCGTTCTTTTTAAATTGAACCAGCGTAAATCCTGCAATCAGGACCAGAATGCCAAGCATCCAGAGACCAATATTTGAACTGGTTTTTACCGTCACAGGAATGCTAATCTGGCCACTGCTTATTTCGTCACTTACTGCTGTGAATTTAGCTTCAAAATTCCCTGCTGCTTGAGAGCTCGGCACGTCAACTTTTATCGTAAAGGTACCAGTTTCTCCGGGCTTTAAATTAATTTTGTTTTCAGTACCTTGAATGGCAAACCATTTATATGGCAGCTCTGGCTTTATCTTTACGTTTTTCAGTTCCTTATAGCCATTATTAGTTACTGAAAAAGTAAATTCACCGGATTTCCCGCTTATAACATCAATTTTATCAAGCATACCTTTGATAGAAAACGCATAATCTTTGTTAATAACGATGGAAAGATTAATCACATTCTCTTTCCCATCATCCCGGACGGCTTTAACAGCCAGTTTATCTTCATTGACAGACGCATTCCCTTTTAAGCTTATGTTTAAATCAATTTGACTGTTTGTACCAGCCGGAACTGTCACGTTTTTTATTACAGCTCCATTCGAGGAGAAATACAATTCATAACTGTTCAACGATTTTTCTGCAGTTAAACTGTAGGTGTGTGCGGCAGCATCGTCATTTCGTATAAATAGTGATACTGCCTTATTCTCTCCAGGTGATAGATTGCAGCCTGTTGAAAACTCTGTCCCACCGATTTCTGCTGCAAATGCCGTCGAAATGGATGAAAAAATCATAATGGTCAACATGCTCAAAAGCAGAATTGTTTTTTTCAAGCTCTTCATATCACTTCCTCCTTCTGAGCAGCTTTATAGGAGAGAAGAAGCACTGCCAACCCCGGTATCAATATTTCGATGAGTCCTCCTATTTGTTTTAAAAGCAATCCTCCAAGGCCGATGTCCGCGGTTTCAGGAATCACTTGAAGCAAGTCATTCCCAATGTTCTGAAACTGAGCAGCCGGTGAAAACAATTCTATCATCTTTGAAATAACTGTATCAGATGGAACCTGCGTTACAGTTTGTGCCGTAGAGCTTAAAGCATAAGCGAAGCTCCTTTGACTATCTGCAAGCTGAGGTAAAACGAAGGAAATGGTTAGCCAGATAATCATCATAAGCATAAAACCGAATGCACTGTCATTTGTCTTAAGAGAAACAAACATCGTTGTCGCATAAAAAACCATCATATACACAAATGCAATTAAAAAGAAGCTAAATAACCTTAAGATCTCACTTGTGTTAGGAGTCATCCCGGATACAAGGATAAACAACACCAGGTTAAAGATCAAAATGACGCCAAGCAGGCTTCCAATAACCATGCCCCCGCCAAGAAGCTTGCCACTGACAATCTGATCCCTATATATTGGCCTTGCAGCAATTAATTTCAAAGTACCATTGTTACGCTCACCGCTGAAGGATTCAAATCCGAGAAAAATTGCAACAACCGATCCGATCATACTTACATAGCTTATAAGGTTACTTAAAACGGATAGCGGATATATCACAGGCGGTGAAGGCAAACTGGTTGTACCTTGGCTTTTAAGCAGCTGTACAATATCATGATATGCTTGAAGCTCTGCATTTTTCGTGCTGGAGCCTATATAGACCGAGATTACAGACAACATCACGAACAAGCCTGTGATAAGTAGAAGAATATGATCCCGAAATGCCGATTTCACTTCCTTTCGGGCTAAAATCATTATGCCATTCATATTCCTCCCCCCTCGATTTTAAAGTAAATCTCCTCAAGGGATTTTTCTTCCGGGAACGCCTTCTCGATATTTTCAATGGAATCAGCTAGCAAAAGCTTTCCCTTGCTAATAATACCAATATCTGTGCACAGCTTAGTCACTTCAGATAGAAGATGCGTATTCATAAAGATCGTTGTTCCCCGTTCCTGATTCAGCATGAGCAATATATCCCTTAGCTCTTTTGTTCCTTGGGGGTCAAGTCCTGATGTCGGCTCATCCATGAACAAGATTTTTGGGTTGTGTAAAATTGCTTGAGCAATGCCTATTCTTTGTCTCATTCCTTTTGAATAGGTTTTCACCTTGCGGTTTTTCCATTCTTTGAACTCCAGCAGTTTTAAAGTATCATCAATGGATGCGTCCACATTCCTTACTCCTGAAAGCTTTCCAAAAAATCTTAAGTTCTCCACTGCAGAAAGATCTCCATATAGAGTAACATTTTCTGGCAGATAGCCTATGAGATTTCTTGTTTTTAGGTTATCTTTCACTACATCAAAACCACCAATTGATGCTCTACCAGCTGTAGGTAAAATCAGTGTCGTCAGCATCGAGATTGTCGTTGTCTTTCCTGCCCCATTATGGCCAAGAAATCCAAAAATGGATCCTTCCTTTACTTCCAAATTTAAGCTTTCAACCGCTGAAAAATCCCCATATTTTTTCCCTAAATTTTCTGTTACCAGCATTACTGCACCTCGTTTCACTTTAAAATTTAATCATATTTAGAACATTTAATTCAGTATAGAGATAACTATAAAGCTCTTATCTGAGAACACAATAAAATCAATCTGATATTTTTCTCAGTTTTCTGGTTCAATCAACAAATAAATTTTCTTCCTAAAGAAATATGCAATAAATGCCGCGAGCAGTATAATCCCACCGGAAATGATTATTTGCTCATCATTAAGCTGTCCAAATTGTGTGTCCATATAGCTTGCAAAACCATTGCTGGTGTCCGAGCAATAAATTAAATTAGAAAAAATCTTTTAAACTTAAAGGGAGTTAATCCAACTGCATACACAAGAGCATCTTTCAACTGTATATTTCGAGGGGATGCACCTTTGGTCTTATCCCCGTCTCACGACTATCATATACTACTCCTTTGCTCCCAGCCTTTTTTACATTGTCATTCCCATCTACCTGTTTTTCTGTTCTTTGTCCAATTCGGGTAGTTTGTATTCTTCTTCCTTTTAATTTAGATGTTCCAAGATAAAGTAGGGGAGATTATAAATCTACTAATAAAATAAACAGTATTACTTTGGATTGGCTATACATAAGTAGAATAGCAAATTGGAACTTTTTACATTTTTTGCCGTCTAAATAATGTATAATGAATAAATCAAGATTCACTTAATTAAAAACTTTTGTGAATTATTTTACAAAATGAATTATCAGCGAAAAGGGCAAACCTGCCAAAAGGCAGGGACGCAAAGCTATAGGGTCTAAGGTGCCTTTGCACTATGATAGCCTGGCTGCCGCATTATACTATGCGCATAACCTGCCCTTTCTTATTGGCAGGTTTTTTGTTTTTTTGAGCAAAGGGACAACGACTATACTGGTGAAATTTGTAGCATTTTGAATGGCAAGGCTACTTACTTTTTTCGGCAAAATCTAACAGCCATTGAGGTGATGTAGCTATTGTTTTTCATTTTAGGTAAGTGAGGTGCTGACAAATGAAAAATGAAATTCTGTTGAAGCTAAAAAAGCTAAAATAGAAGATGTAAAAAGTTATAACGGCTTTATCTATGCCGATGTCGGCTTCTCTGACACGTATCAGTATCTCCCACACATACAGGAAAAAGTACAGCCTTCAACAATACTTAAACACAATATATTTCATACAGCCAGGAAAACCGCAATTTGCAGTAAGCAAGTTGCGGTTTTCTTATTGACAAAAAATTTGTTTTTACGACTTTTGGTATGTCGAAATAACTCGTCTATTTTTATTCAATCTTTCATAGTGGACAAGCCCTGTTTTTCTAAATTTTTAAGGTATTCGTCCGGATGCCGCTCTCCTCCTCTGTTTTGGTTTTTCTTTACAAAAAAATCAAAACGGAGGGTTCATATATGATAAGAATCAATTTGCGGGATTACTACCCGTTCTATAAATCCGACTTTTTCATTGAAGTAACAGATGAAATTGCGGAACTATTTAAACTGTTTAATCGAAAGGAACATGCAGACTTCGAGCGTAGGCGTGTCTACAAAGCATATTATTCTCTTGATGCTGGCGACGGTATTGAAAAGGATATTATCCTGCTGGTTTTATCGCCGGATGAAATCTATGAAAGAAAGCTGAGCAATCAGGAATTATATGCCGCTATCAACAGTCTCCCGGAAAAACAGGCGAAGCGTGTTTATGCCTATTTCTTCTTGGAAATGAGCAAAGCACAAATCGCACGGATTGAAGGAGTTGGAGAAAGCACTATTAGGGATTCGATTAATCGCGGATTAAAGAATATAGAAGAATTTATAAAAAAATTCTTATAAGCCCCTGCGGAATCGCCCTAAAAATCTGCTGATTGATAGAGGGATACATCTACCCCCTCAACTGAACTTTGATAACTGAATAGGTTTTTTATCCGGTACATTCCCCGTATGTCCTTGAGAAGGAAAGCCAGATTGCAGGTACGCCAAGACCACAGTCCCAATATCCACACCATTGAGAATTGGATAAAGGTAAGGGTGCGAGCGGTCAATACCCATGCAGTAAATAAATGCTGGTTACATTTAAGGCGGCGACACATACGGAGGGATAATGATACTTCCGTCCAGCCACAGCCCCGCTTAAGCGGGATCACGCAATGGGGGCGGCTTGCAGAGAACCTGGGAGAGGTAAGATTCCTATGAAGACGGTCAACCGCCGTCTGCCGGATAAAGCCATAAGTAATAAAACCAAAACAGAAACGCGAGTAGGAGTGCGCCTATCCATGTGAGTAAATATGCACGTCCAAACTAAGGCGCATCTCCTGCTTCGCGAATCAAAAATAGAAAGTAGCGCGTAATTAAAAACGAGAAGGAGGCTTACTATGGCTAATGAAAAATTATCCCAAGAAAAAGCCTATCGTATCATGCTAAAGGGCTATCCCGATGTGCTTGATATAAAGCAAATGTGTGAAATTCTTGGCATTAGCCTAAAAACAGGATACGGTTTGATACAAGAAAATAAGATTGAATGTTTAAAGGTTGGGCGGGCATATAAAATCCCCAAGCCTTTTTTATTTAGCTATCTGAGAATAGGTACAAGCAGCGACAGCCAATAAAAAATGATATTTGCACATTTTACGAGCCTTTTTTATTGTGATACACTCATCATGTCAACGGCAGGTGAGTGAATAATTCGAAAGGAGGAACCATATGGAACTCACTCAAATGCTGAAAATGGTCAGATTGACCGAGGATGAATTAATTGGAGGCTTCATAACACCAAAGAAAGGATATTATTACATCGTTCTCAATCGAAAGGATCAGAACGGTAAGCGCAAGCCTCTTTGGATTTCAACAGGGCTTTCTGCAATTGAGGAAAATGAAGCAGAAGCCGAAAGCAAATGCTTATCAACCAGAATCCAATATTCGCTTGACCTGAAAAATGGTGTGGCAGATAAGACGTTTACGCATGAAGTGCCTGAAAAGAGCATTGCTCCTGATGATTCCGATGAAAACCATTCCGCAAATCCCTTGTTCGCGGATTTATTAAACGAATGGCTGGCATTCAGACACCCGGACAATATTGTGGTGGGTGAAGATTTTAATTTTGACAGAACGATCAAGCTCAATACCTGGGCCGGATATGCAGACAACATAAAGCAAAATCTGTATCCGACATTCAAGGCTTATGGGTGCACGGTCCAGGAAATTACGCCCGATCTGCTCAAGGGACATTACGCTTATCGGCTGAAACACGGCAAAAAGAAGGCTACAGTTGCCAAGGATTACACCGTTATCAACCAGGTATTGAATTACGCCGTCAGCAAAAAGATGATCAGTGTGAATCCAAACAGCGCAATCACCTTACACAAAATCGAGAAGTATAATGCGGCTACGCTCAATGCTGAACAGATGCAGTATTATCTCGAATTTATTGTCGGAGATATTATTGAAATCCCTATATTGCTCGGCGGCTTTTATGGGATGCGACGCAGTGAGTGTGTTGGCACCAGGGAATCGCAATTTGATTTTCAGCACAAATTCTTTCGGGCTAATCACACTGTAACGACAGCAGTGATCGATAAGCAAAAGATATATATCCCTTCCGATAAGCTCAAAACGGATTTAAGCAACCGCACTTATCCCTTGATTCCTTATGTAGAGGAAAGGATAAAAGCAAAAATAGCTGAAAACAAAGAACTGAGGAAGCTTTGCGGCAGTTCATACAGCAACGAATGGCTTGGATATCTTTGCGTCCATCCTTTGGGGGAAATCATCGACCCGGGTTACATAACCAACAGACACCGGGAGTTACTCAAGAAAGCCGGATTGCCACATGTCAGGTTCCATGACCTTCGACATTCGTGCGTAGGATTGATGATGGCCAATGAAGTGCCTATGGAGCGTATCAGAGATTGGGTTGGTCATAGCGACATCCGGACAACGGTCAATACCTATGGCCATCTGGAATACCAATCCAAGAAAAAAACGGCCAAGATCATTCAGAAATCTTTGCCGCTTAAAATGGCAGGGACTGCTAATCTTTAGGATTAACAGCCCCATGATGGCGGAGAGTCAGGGATTTGAACCCTGGGTACATTTACATGTACACTGGTTTTCGAGACCAGCTCCTTAAACCGCTCGGACAACTCTCCGAATATAAACTTATTTGAGTACCTTGGATAGAACTTGGATAGAACAGCTCAAAAACCTGTCCTGATTCGAACTCCGAGGATTTGGAAAACCGCATAAAATCAAGGTTTTCGGATACATGACTTCCACATTACTCCACACATTTCGAGTCATGGACCTTCGACCACTCGGACACCTCTCCGTGTTTATCGTTTTCTTTTAAAAAAATCTTTCAGAATTTGACTGCACTCTTCTTCCAGAATGCCCTTTACTACCTCGGTTCTATGGTTAAAATGATAATCTTCAAACAGATTCAGCGTTGAGCCTGCTGCACCGCCTTTCGGATCCATAGTGCCTATATAAAGTCTTTCTATCCTGGCCTGTAATATGGCACCGCTGCACATAACACACGGCTCTAAAGTCACATACATGTCACAGTCTATAAGCCGCCAGCCTCCGAGTGCCTCGCAGGCTTCTTTTATTGCAAGTATTTCTGCGTGAGCCGTTGCATCTTTTGAAATCTCTCTGCAGTTATGCGCTGCTGCTATTATCTCGCCTTCCCTTACTATGACGGCACCAACAGGAACCTCATCCTTGTCAAAAGCCTTCTGAGCTTCTTCCAAAGCTTTTCTCATAAAAAGAGCATCCAATTTATACCACGCCAATTCATAATTAATATATAATTAATATGTGGTTTACTTTGATATATTATCACTTTGGATGTTGAATTGTCAATGAGCCGCCATATATTTACAATTGCGGCAAAAAACTTATAAAATAAAAAATCCCAATACTTCATTTGCATTGGGATTTAATATTTTACTTTAATGACCCAGGTAAGCCTTGACTATACTATCATCTTTGCTTAATACGTCAGCATTTCCTTCCATTACTATTTCACCTGTTTCCAACACATACCCTCTGTGGGCAAGCTTAAGGGCAGCTTTTGCGTTTTGTTCAACAAGCAGGATTGTAGTGCCTTGTTCATTAATCTGTTTGATAATATCCATTATTCCCTGAACAATTATTGGTGCCAACCCCATTGAGGGCTCATCCAGCAAAAGCACCTTTGGGTTAGTCATGAGAGCTCGCCCTATTGCCAGCATCTGCTGCTCACCCCCTGAGAGCAGCCCCCCCATTTGCTTACGTCTTTCTTTTAATACAGGGAACAGTTCCAGTGCCCTATCCATTCTTCGCTTTCTTTCGGCATCATCCTTCAGTGTAAATGAACCCATTTCCAAGTTTTCCTGAACGTTCAGCTCTTTAAAAATCCTGCGTCCTTCAGGAACATGAATTATACCCATCTCAACAATATCATGGGGCGGAGCATTTGTAATATCTTTTCCGTAGAATTCCACTTTTCCGGAACATGCCGGTACCAAACTGGATATAGTTTTAAGAGTTGTACTCTTTCCTGCACCGTTGGAGCCTAAAAGTGTAACTATCTCCCCCTCGCAGACATCCAGGCTGATACCTTTTAATGCGTATATCTGTCCGTACCGGGTTGCCAGGTTTTTCAGGGAAAGGACTACTTTACTCATTCGGCATCCTCCTCCTTCCCCAAATATGCTTCTATTACCCTGGGATTGTTCTGAACTTCCTGAGCAGTGCCCTCGGCAATTTTGATTCCGTAGTCAATTACAAATATTTTTTCCGAAACCTTCATAATCAGGCCCATATCATGCTCTATTAAAAAAACGGTCATTTTTCTTTCATCCCGAATGCGGCGTATTAGCTCTATCAACTGCATTTTTTCATCATAGTTCAATCCGGCGGCAGGTTCATCCAGCAGCAGCAGCTTTGGCTGAGTTGCCAGTGCCCTTGCCCACTCTACTCTTCTTTGATCCCCATAGGGCAGATTCTTTGCCAATCTATCTTTCTTGTCCAAAATGCCGATAAAGTCCATACATTCTAAGGCCACTTCTCTAATTCTTTTTTCTTCCGCTCTCTGTGAAGGAGGCCTTAAAATGGCACCCGCTACGCTTGCGTTGCCACGGCAGTGCATTCCGGACATGACATTTTCCATGACAGTTAAGTTTTTAAACAGCCTAAGGTTTTGGAAAGTCCTGGCCATCCCCAAAGCTGTGATCTTATGGGGTTTCTTCTTCATAATGCTCTTACCCTGGAACAGGATATCCCCCTCCTGGGGCTTGTAGAAACCGGTCAGACAGTTGAAAAGCGATGTTTTCCCAGCACCGTTAGGTCCTATTAAGCTTTCAATGGAGCCTTCGTCAATCCCGAAGCTCACCTTATTGACTGCTGTGAGTCCTCCAAACCTTAATGTTAAGTCTTTCACCTCTAAAATCAACATTGTTCACCCCGTCCAATATAAATTTTTTCCCCGCAGTAAGCATCAAGAATGGCGTTCAGGCCACAGGCCCTGAGGACGATAAATCATTAAAACTAATAATAGCACACCAAATATTAACATCCTATACTCGCCAATCCCCCTGAAAACCTCGGGGAAAACTACTATTGCACAAGCCCCTAGTATTACGCCCGGAATCTTTCCCATACCCCCAAGTACTACCGCCAGTAAAATCATAACTGACTGGGTAAACAAAAAGGACTCAGGTGATATTGCCGTCATTTTTACTGCCATGAAAGAGCCGGCTACGGCTCCAAAGACAGATCCTATTACAAAGGCATACAATCTGACCGCAACAACATTAATACCCATTGCTTCTGCAGCATCCTCGTCCTCCCTGATACACTTCCATGCTCTTCCCAGTCTCGAATCCTGCAGTCTGTACGATATAAATATGGCTAGGATAGCCACTATTAAAAATGCGTAATAAAAATGGTTTATTTTATACAAGGTCATACCAAACAGAACAGGTCTATCTATTCCGACCAGCCCGGTGGCACGTCCGGTTATCTGCAAATTTCTGGCTGCCAGCCTGATAATTTCACCAAAGCCCAGAGTAACTATAGCCAAATAATCGCTCCTCAACTTCAAGGTTGGTGCTCCAATTGCCAGTCCGGCAATAATTGCCATAAGAACACTGACCGGAAGAGTAAGCCAGAAGCTGACTCCATAATTTGTAATCAGTATTCCTGTGGTATAAGCGCCCACTGCAAAGAATGCTGCATAACCAAGGCTAAGCAGCCCTGCAAATCCGACTATTATGTTAAGGCCAAGACATACAGTTACATTAAACCAAACGTTGGTCATAACCTCCATAAAATACAAACTGGTAATCATAGGCAAATAAAGCAACACAACTATGGCAATCGCCAAAACGCTGTAACGTATTTTTTTATTATCAAAAATAATATACAGTCTATTTATAAGTCCTGCCAAGGGGTTATCACGTTTTATAGCTGTTCGAGCAGCTGCAGTCTGTTTCTCCTTCATAGACTCTACATCCTCTCGCTTTCTTTTTTACCCAAAAGTCCTGTTGGTTTAAAGATCAGT
>Ga0116191_1000385_pt1 | contig 40928 bp, 37 predicted proteins | sample AD_UKC111_MetaG_FD_89897 | JGI IMG/M metagenome (GOLD analysis project Ga0116191, IMG submission 89897) | Active sludge microbial communities of municipal wastewater-treating anaerobic digesters from Hong Kong - AD_UKC111_MetaG | ecosystem: Engineered > Bioreactor > Anaerobic > Digestate... | reverse complement strand
ATTAAGCTCATTCGCAATTCTTGCTATGCTTCCATGTGGTAAGCTATGCTTCAACTTTCTTAACTCTTCAAATGTAATATTCATGTTTAAAAAATTTAGTGAATAAATATTGAATAATATCTAAGCTAAAGTTACAATTAATTGTATAATAATTTTAATTTTTCAAAAAAAATAATTTTATAATTTGAGAATATAAAAGTTTCAATACTAAAATAAGAAAATTAGAAGATATTCGAAATATTATTTTACAATAATAATAATTTACAAATTAAAACAATTTTGATAATAATCTACTTAGAAATTATATTTTAATTAAATATTACGTAAAACAAGAAAAAAAATCAATGGAAAGTAGAGTAAAATTATTTTTTAGAAAATTTTGTTTCCAAAAATTTCTTAATCTTAAACATAATATAGTCGTAATTGCCTTATTATTAACTACTTGCAATAAGTCTTATAGTCAAATTTCTATTGAATTGATTGGTTTTGATTCAATTTCAAATATGATGGTTATATTTCAAAATGGTAAAAATTTGTATAATGCAACTACAATACAAAGTAAAAACCATCATTTCTATATAGATTCAAATAAAATTAAGTCCATAAATTTATTGACTATTATTGATACAGTATCAAATTTCAGGAAACAAATCATTTATCAAAATTTGCCATTGCAATTAAAATATATCAAAACAGATGATTATGATAGTTTAGCTACTAATTCAATAATAAATAATGATTGGAATGACATTCAAAAAATGGATTTTTTTGCAGATAAAGATATTGAAAGTAACAAATCAATTATAAAATTGAGTGAATCGAATGGTAATACCAATGCAAGAAAAACAGCATTTGATGAAATTTCAAAAATCTACCATGAAAGAGATAGTTTATTACAGCTAATTTGCGATAGAAATAGTAATAATTTTCTAAAATCATTACAAAATTTAAAATATGATTTTAAAATTCCATCACAGATTCGTGGTTCAGATCGCAAGTCACAGGCTAATTTTGTGATGAATAATTATTTAGAATATTATAACTTAGATAATCCAAAATTAAGGTTTTCACCTTACTATTTTGATAGAATAGAAAAGTACATCAATTTATGTTTGAATTTTGGTAGCGACACCCTGATCCATCATATCGACAATTTGATTAATAAAATTAATGAAAAAGAGGATTCAATATTTTATAGAACAGTTTGTTCTGATATTGTAAATTTGATTAGTGACAATTCAAACCCATCTTATGAACGTACATTTATACATTTAGTGAATAAATATATTACTACAAATGATTTTTATTGGACAAGTGAAGAAGAAAAAAAACGTTTTGAATCTAATGCTAACTTATTAGAAAACAATACGATTGGGAAAATTGCACCCGACATCACATTTTTGACATCCGATTCTACAACATTGCATCTTCATCAAGTGATCGCTTCTATAACTGTTTTAGTTTTTTGGGATCCAGATTGTAAAGTATGTCAAAAATCAATGCCTATATTAGAAAAAATATACAAAGAATTCAAAGATAAAGGAGTAGAAATTGTAGGTTTATGTGCAAGGAAAAACAATAGTTATCCCCAATGTTGGGAGTATGCAAAGACAAATGGTTATGATTGGATCATCGGAGTCGATCCTACTTTAGCATCAAATTATGCCAATTTATACAATGTTACAAATCTACCATTAATATATTTATTAGATAAGGACAAAATGATCTTTAACAAAAAAGTAAAAGCAGAAAAGTTATATGAATGGCTCAAAATTGCTATGACGAAACAACAAAACTAATGTCACACATTTTTTTTTAATATTATGAAAATGTAAAACAAGTGTTTTATATTTGCTTTCGAAATTTTCACATCAATTATTTTCATTACTCCACATCGAGGATTTTTTCATTAATTGTTTACTTATTTGATATTATTATGATACCATTTAATGTTTATGTTGATATACTCAACAATGATAATGATGCTGTGAAAAATATATTATCTTCGATATCTTCGTTGTATCATAGCTTTACTTCGAAACATCAAAGAAAAACAGCATTTATTTTCGATATCCAACCCGATAGAATAAAGTTTTTGAAAGATATTTCAAAAACACTTGAGATTGATTCAGCGGTTTCAATTGCTACTATGGATGATGTATTACCCTCAAGCAAAATGATTTCTGTCTTTGTAGATTTTGGAGATACGGTTTCAATTTCAAAAATTATATTAATGCTTGAGCATGGAGTTCCATTCTTAGGGCAAATTAATCCAGAACGAAAAGATATATTAGATAATTCGTGTTCAATTTTAGCAAATACCAAATCAAATTTTGATTTGAATCCAATGATTATTTCATATTTAAGAATGCTATATTTTGACCCTGAAGTTAGAAAAATATTAAAAAGAGGTGCTGCTTCAAAGTCAAAAAATATCAAAATTCTAACAAAATAACTAATTAATTATATCCCAACCAAATGCAATATGATTAAAAGTGTTATATTGTAATGTTCTGATTATCTTTCCATTTGGAGAATATATAAAATAAGAACCGATATTTGTTGTGGCAAGATTTGAGTTATCAACTACTATATTTAATTTTGAATATTGCTTTGAATTAATTATCATATCTTGTACTAAACCTTCTGATGATTGTATAGAAGCATTTGGTAACCAATCGTTCAATTGAATAATATTGGAATTATTGTATGACTTAATTAAATGGAAATTATTTGAATTAAAGAGAACTCTTGACGATTTTCTTTCATCATCACTTGAAATTAGATATTTATCACCTATTTTATTTATTTTTATTTGAAAAGTTTCATCTGCATGAGAAATTAAATTATTGCCATTCAACGAGTTACTACCACTACTTAAATATTCAGAAATTTGAATAGATTCATTCGTGACCTGTTTTACTTCCCAAATTAATGTATCTTTTTGATATTTAAATTCATTTATATCATTGATATTTGCTATATACAAAACAAATTTTAATTTCTGATTGACAGCTAAATTATCAAAAATATTTGAATCTGAACTATTGTTTGTTTCAATTGTTTGTTTTCCACAAGAAACTAATAAAACAATACTCAAAAAAAACAGTATTTTAATCCGCATAGTGTGAAGTTCGTTTACCTTTGTAGGTAATTTTTAACAATTTATTTTGTGTAATTTTTTGTACTAATTAACTGATTACTTCCAATAATATACAATATTAATACCTAAAATCGCAAAATCAAAATTATATTAAATTAGTATTCAATAAGTTATATTAATAATTTTAATAATTTAACATTTTTTATAATATAAACTATATTGTAAAATAATGATTTAGATTTGATTTTAACCATCATTAATTTTATATTTTATTTATTAGAATTTATTAATTTTTTTTAAGTTTTTTTAGAAGTCAATGAATTTATATCCTAGTAGCATATTAGAAACGATAGAATTTGATAAAATTATCCATCTACTTCAAGCAGAATGTAATGGCGATTTAGCACAAATTTACTTCAATCAATTGCAGTTCGAAACTGACATTTGCGTTATTGAAAACAAATTGGATGAAGTTGCTGAAATGAAATTATCACTTTTGTCGGTAGATCCTTTTCCAGTAAGTAATTATTTTGATTGTCTTGCAGATTTGAAATTATTGGATATTGAAGGTTATGTTTTGTCCATCGATTCACTACAAAGAATAAATATTATTCTAAGAATAGCTTCCAAAATTTATAAGTATTTGAATATTTCAAGACAAGATGTCTATCCAAATTTGTATAAGATAGTTCGATCAACTCCATTTGATGAATTTCTTCAAAGAGAAATCACAAGAGTTATTGATGAAAATGGTGAAATAAAATCGGATGCATCTCCAGAATTAACGTTGATAAGAAGACAAATTCAATCATTCCAACGTGATTTGGATCGTGTTTTCAAAAATTGTATAAATGATTTTAGATCAAAAGGGTTTTTAACTGAAAATGTAGAATCTATAAAAAATGGTAGAAGAGTTCTGAGTGTTCCTGCCGAGCACAAAAGAAAAATAAAAGGAATTATTCATGACGAATCTGCTTCTGGAAAAACAACTTTCATTGAGCCAGAGGCAGTTATAGAAATTAATAATGAAATTATTGAACTCGAACAAGAAGAGAAAAGAGAAATTTACCGCATATTAAAAGAGTTAAGTGCAAAATTAAGACCCTACTCTCCTATCATACGTCAATACCAGTCAATTATTGTTCGAATGGATGTTATCTATGCAAAAGCTAGATTGGCGATAAAATTGAAAGCAAACAAACCAATTTTAAAGGAAAAACCATGTTTTTCCATCATAAAAGCATATCATCCCTTATTATATCTAAAAAATAATCCATTAGATAAAAAGACTATCCCATTTAACTTTCAATTATTTGGGAAAAATAGGATTGTAGTAATAAGTGGTCCGAATGCTGGTGGAAAGTCCATTACATTAAAAGCAGTTGGATTATTGCAAATGATGTTGCAAAGCGGCAATCTAGTACCCATGGATTCGCTATCGGAAATTGGCATATTTGAAAATATTTTTGGAGATATAGGCGACCAACAATCCCTTGAAGATGAATTAAGTACTTATAGTTCAAGACTAAAAAATGCTAAAACTTTTGTAGAGTTGGCAAATGAAAAGTCCTTAGTATTGATTGATGAATTCGGGTCTGGTACGGATCCTAAAATGGGTGGAGCTATTGCGGAAGGAATTCTTAAAGAACTAAATCAAAAAGGTGTATTTGGTGTCATCACAACCCATTTTGGAAATTTAAAAATGTTTGCATTCAAATCTGAAAGTATTTTAAATGGCTGTATGAACTTTGATACTGCTTCATTATCACCAACTTATGAATTAATAATTGGTCGTCCTGGAAGTTCTTTTGCTTTTGAAATAGCTAATAAAAATGGATTACCAGCATCAATTATCAATTATGCAAAGAAGAGAGTTGGTAAAAATGAAAATGCAGTTGATGAGTTGTTAATTGATCTATTAAGAGAAAGAAATGATTTACAAGATCAACTTCAGGAATTGGATGAAAAGCAAAAAAAGTTGCAGAAGTTAATTCATAGCTATGAAGAAATGCACAAAGAACTTGAATACAAAAGGAAAAAACATAAATTAGATATTAAAGAAACTGAAATTCAGAAAGCTGATGATCATGTCAGAATGCTTGAAAAACTGGTGAAAGAGCTTCGAAACCAAAAAAATATGGAAAAAGCCCAAGAAGCTGCTGAAAAAGCAAAGTTGGAAAAGGAAAAAGCTAAAATTGCTGCCGAAAAAATTACAGATGATATTGTGAAATATCATGGTAAATTTTCATCTAAGAAATTAGAAGAAGGTGATTTTGTTCGTTTGAGAGCCGGTGGAGCACATGGTAAAATAACTAAAATAGATAAAGATGGCGAAAAGGCAATGGTTATAATTGGCGATATGACCATGACAATTCGGCTAATAGATTTAGTATCGATAAACGAACCTCTTGAAAAACAAGAACTTAGAGTTAAAAGAGATATTTTTGATGATGGCTCAAAATTTGATGCTAAAATTGATTTGAGGGGACTTCGTCTTCCAGATGCATTAAAAGCACTTGAGGTATTCATTGATAAAGCATTCATAAATAGTTCGAATTCAATTCAAATATTACATGGTAAGGGTGATGGAATATTGCGTAAAGCCGTAAAGCAAAAAGTAAAAGAATATAAAGGAATAAAAAGTATTTCGCATCCAGCAGCTGAATTTGGTGGAGATGGTATAACAAATGTTGAATTATTATAATTTAAACCCTAACTTTGCAACTTCAAATATAAAAATGTCAGAATTAGTAAAACCTTACCACCAAGATCAAGATAAGAAACAACAAGTTGCTAATATGTTCGATAATATTGCAACGAATTATGATTTGTTGAATCGAGTATTATCACTAGGTATTGACAAAAGTTGGCGAAAAAAAGCGATTTTGAAATTAGCTGATTCGCAACCTAAAACAATATTGGATGTTGCTACGGGTACAGGTGATGTTGCAATAATGACAATGGAATTGATTCATCCAGATAAAATTATTGGGGTTGATATATCAAAACAAATGCTTGAAATAGGAGAAAAAAAGATTGAGCAAAAGAATTTGAGCAATAGAATTTATCTTGAAATCGGCGATTCTGAGAATTTGAGATTTGATGATAATATGTTTGATGCTGTTACTGTAGCATTTGGTGTGAGGAATTTTGAAAATTTGGATAAAGGGCTTAAAGAAATTTATCGAGTATTGAAACCTAACGGAAGTTTGATAGTATTAGAATTTTCAAAACCAAATATTTTCCCATTTAAACAAATTTATAATTTCTATTTTAAATACATTTTGCCAACTATTGGTCGTTTAACATCTAAAGATAATCGAGCATATAGCTATTTGTATGAATCAGTTCAGGCATTTCCTGATAATGATGCTTTCTTACAAAGATTATCCAATCAAGGTTTTAAAAACAATAAAAAACAATCATTAACATTAGGAATATGTTCTATTTATCAAGGTATCAAGTAATTGTAGCATTATTATTCGTAATGTCTTTTGGGTTGAATGCTCAAAGAGGAAATACTAATTATATGGATTTCAAAGCTAAGCCATATTTTTTTGGTATTACTCTTGGCTTTAATTCTTCAGATTACAAAGTATTCCGATCTAAAACATTTATTACTAACGATACGATAAGAGTGATAGAACCAAAAAGAGGACCTGGCTTTAATCTTGGTATAATTACGAATTTGAAATTAGGAGAATATTTTGATATTCGTTTTTTACCAACTTTGTCATTTGCTGAAAGAAATTTGAATTATTTTTCCTCAACTGGTTCATTCAATGAAAGAAAAGTAGAATCCGTTTTTGTAGATATGCCTTTTCACGTAAGGTATAAATCCGCCCCATTTAATGATATGAGAGTTTTTGTGATTGGTGGGATAAAATATTCTTTTGATGTGGCAAGTGACTCAAGGACGAAACAAGCAAAAGATTTAGTTAAAATATCTCCCTCCGACTTTTCTTATGAATATGGTTTTGGAATGCAATTTTATTTCCCATATTTCATCTTTTCACCCGAATTCAAAGTTTCTCAGGGTATAAACAACATCTTAATCTATGACAAAAGAATTGATCAATCTAATGTAATAGAAAAAGTAATGTCGAGAATATTCACGATTTCATTAAACTTTGAAGGGTAAAAAAATGGGGCAATTTGTTGCCCCAAATAAATTATTTATCAATATAGAATTTTTCTTTATAGCTGTTTCCAATTTCATTTTGGATGAAAATTAGATACATTCCAGAATGCAAATCATTAGGAGACAATATTTTTTCAGTAATTCTATTATCTGTTGCTTCTAGTTCGTTTTTTATAACAGCTTTGCCTAACAAATCTAAAATTGTTAGATTGTACTTACCATTTGATATATTATCCAAAAATATATTTATGGATTCGTTTTCTTGTACCGGATTTGGATATATGAGCAAAGAGCTTCTTTCTTCATTATTATTTTTTACTAGAATTATATTTGAATATTCAAATTTGCTTGATTTTTCAATGATTTTTATGCGATAGTAATTATTGAAATTAAATGGGTGATTATCAATAAAATAGTAATGGTTTTCTCCCACAGTATTCTTTGCATTTATAAACGTTAAGAATTGGTAATTTATTCCATCTTTACTTTTTTCAAGTTCATATCCCCAAATATTTTCATTTTCAACTTCCCAAAATAAACTATTGATTTTATCATTGTTTTGTCCATAAAAATTGACAATTTGAACTGGCAATAATGTATTAATTGTGATCAATGTAGGATCGTTACCACTTGTCTGACTACTTTGAATATAACTTTTTAGCACATTATTTCTCAATTCTTGTCTTATTGTATCTATCAAAATAGCAGGAGCAGTCAAAGAATCCTTAGCATCAGAATACAACTTTGTCGAGTCTCTTCCTAATAAAATTGCTTGATTACTCAATTGCAAACCTGATGCGGCGGCAGTAACTAATGTTTTGATATTCACATAAATATAACCATTTGCTTTCAATGTAATTGGTAATGTCGAATTATTTGGTTTTAATAATAAAAAAGAAGAATCAGGATAATTAGAATTAAATAGTGCATTTGTACCACTAGTTGCACTAAGATTAGAAATGCCAATTCTTTGTAATCCAGTTGGCAGAGTATCTATTAATTGCAAGCTATCCAAATGAGCAGTTCCTGTATTAAAACAAGCTATTGTATATACTAAAGTATCATAAACAGAGGGCATTCCTGATGTGTTTGAATTGGATGGATACCATCTAACTGTTTTATAATTTTTTAAAATTGGAGTTCCTTTTAAAATATTTACAAACGTACTATCATTATTTGCGATAGAACAATTTTGTGGTATGCTACTTGTAGGAACAGTAATCCAAGCTGGTGGAGCACAAAATCCTGACAATGAATTATCTACAGCATCAGTCTGAACATTGCTTATGCCATCACCACTAATATTTGCTAAATTACCAATTAGTTTTCCATTTGCATCGACCAATACTTTCACAGGAAAGTTCAATCTCAAATATCCTGTATCTGCCTCTAAAGAAGAACCAACTCCTAACAAATTAGTATCGGTTGTTCCGTTAAAGGAGCTATTTAATGAAATATTAGACCCACTATTAAAATTCAATGAAGTTGGTCCTGCTCCCGACCTTGAAAATCCAGAATTCAAAACATCAGAAATTTGAATATTATTTACATTTGCCGTACCTACATTATAAACATTAATAGTATATGTCAACGTATCTCCAACAGAAGGAACTCCATTTCCATCGCTATCCTTAGTCAATTTAACTGATTTGAAAGCTCTAATATCTGGATTACCTAGTGCTACAGAAAAAAAAACAGAATCTAAATTTATAGTACAGGGTTGAACAATACTTCCAGAAGGCACATTGACATTTGGTGGAGGTGTACAAGTTCCGTTATCTACAGCATCTGATACGATATAACCAGTAATGCCATTACCAGTTGCAGCAACTTGATTCTGAAGTGTTTGCCCACTTGCAGAGCCACGAACTTCTAATGGAATATTAATTATTAATTTTCCATCAACTCCTAATGTGACACCACTATTTAGTAAACTGATAGCAGTTATTCCGTTATAACTACTATTTAATGACAATCCAGTTACATTCGAACTAGACGCAGTAATAGTTCCTTTTCTTCTTAAATGATTACCGATTGCATTTGTTATTTGAAAATTTGTTGTTGCACTAGCATTATTAATATAGGTTATAGTTAGTGTAATAATATCTCCAACAGTTACAAGACCATCATTATTATAATCAGTAGTCAGTTTAACAGATTCATAACCATAAACATCTGGTGCAACTACAACATAAGCAATATCGTGATCATCTTCATCATCTCCATTAAAAAGTTTTGCATGTTCGTTTATGATGTTATCTTTTACATATAGCTCAGTATTAAAACCATCTGGAGTTGAATCGTACTCATCTAAATTCCTATTAATATAATCAGTATCTTGTAAAGATACAGTTTCGGCAGTATTCTTAACATTTCCGGATGCACCAGCTTGAATAACTAGGTAAATATCTGTTTTTAAGGAATCACCAGGATATAAAAAACTAGTAAATGTTTTTATTGCAGTTAGATTGTTTGCACCTAACGTCCAACCATTTTGATTGGTGGGGCTTAAAATAGTATTTGCAGGAAGGTAATCTATAACACCTATATTCGTGAGTGCAACATTTCCTTGATTATAAATTGTTATAGTAAATTTTGCCTCATCACCAACTGCCATCTTGAATGTATCAAGAGTCGTAACTCTTAGTGCAACATCGACTGTATCAATTGAATAGGATAATATAGGAAAAGAAATGAAAAGAATCACAAATATTTTGTGTTTCAAAAAAAAATTTGACATAAGTTTTGTTAAATAGTTATTTGTAAATAGTGTATTATAATGAAAGTGCAAATATAAAGGAAAACAACATTCTTTTGGAAAATATTGTCACAATTTTAGTCTAAATAAGTTCAATTGATATAATTTGACATAATTTTTTGAATTTTTTGGGCTTGTTGAGCTGCTCTAACATCAAAATCATCTCCATTAGAAGCATAAATTATATTTCTTGAAGCGTTTATTAGTAAACCAATTTGTGTATTCATTCCATTTTTTATAACTGCCTCAAGATCACCACCTTGCTCTCCTACCCCTGGTACTAAAAGAAAATGTTCTGGTATAATTTTTCTAATTTCAAGAAACGAATTTGGATGAGTTGCTCCAATAACAAACATAGTATTGTCTGGGCTTGTCCAACTAGCAACTTTTTCTATAACTGATTGATAAAGTGGCTTAAAATCTTCGCTCTGTATTTTCTGGAAATCCTCACTTCCCTTATTTGAAGTTAATCCTAAAACAATTATCCATTTACCATTAAAGTCTAAAAATGGCAAAATAGAATCTCTTCCCATATAAGGAGCTACAGTAATTGCATCAGCTCCTAATAATTCAAATGCCGCTTTTGCATACATTCTTGAAGTATTTCCAATATCACCTCGTTTTGCATCAGCAATAATAAAGTGCTCTTTTCCAATATATTGTATAGTATTTTCTAATGCTTCATAACCCATTTTACCATAGGCTTCATAAAATGCGAAGTTTGGTTTGTAGGCAACACAATATGGTTTTGTGGCATCAATAATTGCTTTGTTAAATGCCCAAATCGGATTTTCTAATTTTTTTAAAGAATCAGGTATTTTATCCATGTCTGGATCTAATCCAACACAAAGGAATGATTTTTTGGACTTTATTAAATTGTATAATTGCTGTCTATTCACAATTTATTGTTTAATTGTTCAGCAAAGATATGAAATTTGATAAATCTAAATAAAATTAATACCTTATTGCCCAGTATGGATTCCGATTATTTTTTATACATTCTTTGACATATTTATCCACTATACCAGAATATTCAGTTTGAGTTACCTTTTTCCCTTTCCATTTTTTAGGAATAGTAAAATTTGTTGTTGGTGATTTTTTGGTAATATTCTTTGCTTCAATAATTATTGCGCCATCATTTATATCAATTTCGAGTATTAATCCTGGCAAACCTTCGAATAATTCTGGTCCAGTTGGAACTGGGATTTGATCTGTAAACCAAGCAATTATAGTTTGATTTTTTGTAGTGTCTTTTGTTTCTGCTTTCATACAAACATATCCATTAACTTCTTTTATTTCAGTCAATATCTTCCATTTGTAAGGATTAATTTCACCTTCGATATGATAAGTTTTTCCAATTGTCTCTATAAGCGAACTCTGTGTGTAAGTTGTGAAATTTCTAAATATTTTATAGGTTTCTTTTCTATCAGACCATTGATATTTGTCATTTACATAATTTTCATCAATGAAATAAAAAGATTCATTTCCTTTTAGTTCCATAATATATTTTTCTGTCCATCCTTCGTTTTTTCCATAAGCATAGCTTAGTCTATCTCTTTCATCCTTGCTCAAATAGGGCAAAGTGTTATACATTTTAACCCAGTTGGACGTTCTATCATAATCTACAACAATTAATGAATCTTGAGAAAATAATGGATTGAATTGTAATATTAAAATTAGAATTATTAATTTTTTCATATTGTTTATTTTAGTTGTTATTAGTTCCACCAAAAATTATTATTCTTAGTTGTAGCTTTAATTCCTTTAATATTATAAGTGAATGAGAGCATAGCATATTGAGCCAAAGAAGCATTAATAGTAGTACTCACTGAATAAGCATTAGCAAACTGATTGATACCTTTAGTTCTATTAAATACATCATAAACGGATAATCGTACTTCTCCTCTATTTTCTTTTAAAATCAATTTTGATATACTTAAATTTAATATAGGAATTTCTTGATAGAAATTAAATCGCTTATTTTGACTAATAGAATATCTTAAAGAATTATTGGAATAAATTCCCCAAAATAATTTCATATTGAATTCAAGACTATAATTTTGCTCTATTATCTGTTGATTTTGGCTAGTATTTATATTATACTTCGTATCATTCAAACTTAAACTAGAATTTATATAACAGGACAAATTTTCGTGTGGCGTTACATTTATTCTCATTGAAATTCTATTTCTTAATGTATTAGCAACATTCCTTATATCATTAACATAGGCGATATTTCTGTTATAACCAGGAGAATAATTAAGATTTACAGTAAATTTATTTTTAACAATCGGGAATCCAAAATTGGCACCTGCATAAAATTCTCTTCCTCCATTTTGATTTATCATTTTGGAAGTAGTTATAAAATTTTGATCGACTATTTGGCTCGAAACAAATTGGTTTTCCATGAATATCAACCCACTATAAATTCCATAATTTATAAATGTTGCAGGATTAAAACTATTAAAGCTCAAATATAATTCATGATTGATTTGAGGAATAAGATTAGGATTGCCAACTGTTATAAATAATGGATTACTATTATCTACAATAGGTTGTAAATTTCTTAATGATGGCTCATTTGCATCAGCTGAATAGCCAAGATTTACATATTTACCTTTTAAATCTAATGACATATTAATATTTGGAGTGAATACGTCAAATGAACGATTCACATTTCCAATTATATTGGCTGTTGGACCAGCATGATAATCACTTTTTAAGTGAAAATTTTGATATGCCAATCCAGCACTAATGTTAATCCCTTTATTAGCAAATCTTAAGTAACTTCCAAGTCTATTCATTCTTATTATATTATCAAAACTTCTTGTTAAGCTATCATTGTTAACCAGTTCATTTTGAATAACATCGGAGACATCTCTATTTATTTTTTCATTTTTATTGCTAAAATTATAAAATGTAGTCCAAAAGAATTTTTTACTTAATGGTTCGGTATAAATGCCATTGATATTCAATTGATTTTTTGTTGAATTTGATACAATGGATTGATCAATATTTCTAACACTATCAATAGTTCCTAATGTTTTAAAAAATTCTATAGATGATTTTTGATTTATATCAGAGTTTGTAGATGATCCATAAAATGATGTGCTAAGCCCTAAACTTCTTCCTTTTGTCCTAAACTTTTTTCTATAGATAACATTTGCTCTAATCAATTGATTTTCTCTGTTTTGTAAATTTTCGGTATATGTTACATTCGAATTTTCTATACTTCTAATATTTTTGGATAATCCATTATTATTTATAGCTCTATTGGAATAAATTCCATTTACATTTGTTATAAAAGTATTCAAACTATCAATTTCCTTTTCAAATCTCAAGTCTAACTTATGAATTTTATTCACATTATTACCTTTCTTATTTGTATTATTATCAATAGTTTCGTTCGGTAGGAATGTTTGTGATATTGAGTTGGATAAAGATGAAAGCCCCTTTTGATCATAAAAATACATTCCACTAAATTTATTTTTTTTATGATCGTAGTTATAATTTAAACCTCCTGAATAATTTTCTGGAAATCCATAATTATTTCCACCCCAAAATCGTGGCATAATACTAGCATCATCTTCATCATCATCAAAAAAGTAAAATCGACGACCTCCATTGAACCCAAAATCACCACCATCATCCCAATTAGAGGATTCAGAACCTCTAAAATCTTGATAATCATTCCATGATAAGCCATTTCTTCCCGTATTGTTTCCCATTCCAAGAATACTTATTTGTTCTTTTTCGTTGAATTTATTAATGTTTCCTTTTAATTCAGCGGTGTTTTCAGTTCCAATGCCAGCAACTACTTTTCCAAAACTACCTTTTTTGTATTCATCCTTTAATTGAAGATTCATCGTTTTATCAGGTTGCTTCGAATCATATCCTGTCAATTTCTTTTCTTCACTTTCAGTATTGAAAACTTGAACTTTTGAAATTCCTTCAGCAGGTAAATTTTTAGTTGCAGCTTTAGGGTCGGAGCCAAAAAATCGTTTTCCATCAACTGTTACTTTTGTAACATTTCTTCCTTCAGCTTTTATTGCTCCGTCCTGATCAACCTCTATTCCTGGCAATTTTCTTAACAAATCCTCAACTGTTGAACCAGGTGGCACTTTGAAAGTACTTGCATCATATTCGATGGTATCCCCTCGAATTGTCATCGGTGCTTTTGCAGCTTTAATGACAACTTCCATAAGCTCTTTGGCTATTTCCTTTAGTTTAATTTCCTTTAATTCAATCATATCAGGAGCGTCTGACGAAATATTAAATAAATAAGGAATATACCCTACATAAGTAATTTTCATCAAATAAGCCTGTTTTTTCACTCCTTTTACCACAAAATCACCATTCAAATCTGTTCTAGCATAACTTAATAAACTGGAATCTTTTGTGTCCAAAAGCATAATTGTTGCACCAATAAGAGATTCATTTAAAGTGTCTGTTACATGACCCTTAATAGTTAATCTATTAGATTGAGAAAATGAAATAAATTGAAAAGCAATAATAATAATTGTAAAATAGGTCTTCATATTTAAGAATTAATACAACAAAGTATTTTAAATTACTATGTATCACCTAATTTTTTCGACCAATTATGATATTATTAACGCAGAATTAAGAATAATTAACAAATAATATTCCGAAATGTATGAATAATGTAGAATTTAATTAATTGCAACTACATTTTGAATAGTGGGAATTTTATTTTTTATAGCTTGTTCGATGCCAGCTTTCAAGGTCATTCCAGACATACTGCAACCAAGACAATTGCCAATCCATTTTATTTTTACTGTACCATCTTCTGTAAACTCTACAAATTCTACATTTCCACCATCCACTACTAAATGTGGTCTGATTTCTTCTAATGCAGCTTCTATTAATTCAATATCATTAGTTTGTTCCATTCTAAATTTTATTAATTCTAAATTTGAAATATTTTTTTAATTCTGCATTTGTATTATTTGAGTAGGAGCCAATTTGTCATTCCTAAGTTTGGTTTGTTCCATAAGTTTTTTTGCAATATCAATAAAGATTTCAGATGATTGATCATCCGTTTCTACTATTGGTTTTCCATTATCTCCCCCTTCTCTAACACTCTGAACCAAAGGAATTTTACCTAACAAAATTGAATTTGCTTCATTTGCTAACCTTTGTCCTCCACCTTTTCCGAATATAAAATATTTATTATCAGGCAATTCTGCTGGAGAAAACCAACTCATATTTTCTACAACACCAAGAATCGGCACATTCACTTGTGGCAACATGAACATATTCATTGCTTTTATTGCATCCACCACTGCAACTTCTTGAGGTGTGGTGACAATAACTGCTCCTGTAATCGGAACGGTTTGTACCAATGTTAATTGAATATCTCCCGTTCCAGGAGGAAGGTCAATGATAAGATAATCCAACGGCGACCAGGTAGTATCATTTATAAATTGTTTGATAATTCCACCTAATCTTGGACCTCTAAGCACTACAGCTTGTTCTGGTTCGACTAAAAAGCCTATAGAGATAACAGGTAATCCATTTGCATCTAAAGGTACAATTCTTGGTTTTCCGTACACATCTTGAATCTTTGGTCTTTGACCTTGTAGACCAAGCATTGTGGGGATGGAAGGACCATATAAATCAGCATCCATCAAGCCAACTGTTGCACCTAATTGCTTCAATGCCAATGCAATATTAACTGAAACAGTAGATTTTCCCACTCCGCCCTTGCCAGATGCGACAGCAATAATATTTTTGATTTGTGGTAAAGGACTATTATTTATTGAATCATCCACCACAATATGAATATTAACATTTGAAGTTGGATAAATGTCTTGAAGTGCAGAAATACATGCAAAGTTCATGTCTGACTTCAATTCTGCATTATTTTGCTTGATTTGTATGGTTAGATTGATATTATTTCCATCAATTTTGATGGATTTAACCATACCAATCGTCAAAATATCTTGTCCTGTAGCGGGGTCGAAAACATTAGATAGTGCTTCTTTAATTAATTTTTCGTCAAACATTTTAATTCAATTTGAAAATCAAAGATACAAAATTTGATATAGTTCTATTAATATTTTGCCATTAATCCAATATTTATGTAGAACAATTTTAAATAATAATAGTTATTTGATAGTTCAAAAAGAATTGTAAAACTCTAATTTCAGAAAACATTGTTAAAAATTATATTTTTGCGGAAATATGCAAAATTTGAAAAAAAATATTGTTACAATTGGTTCTTTCGATGGTGTTCATCTTGGGCATCAATCAGTTCTAGAACACATCAATCGACTGGCTAGAGCAGTAAATGGCTACAAAATTGTTGTAACATTTGATCCACATCCAAGAAAAATAGTTAATGGAAATCATGAAATAGATTTATTGACGACGACCGATGAAAAAATAGAACTATTAAAACATTATGGAATAGATGAAGTAGTAGTCGTACCTTTCACAAAAGAATTTTCCAATTTAACACCTTATGAATATCTTGAAGAATTTATATATAAAAAACTGAAAACTAATTTCTTAGTAATTGGATTTGATCATAAATTCGGAAAAAACAGAACTGGAGATATAGAATTTCTAAAATCTCATGCACAACAATTTAATTTGAATATTGAAGAAATCCCAGCAAACACTTTAGAAAACATCAAAATTAGCTCTACAAAGATCAGAAATTATATGCTAAATAATGAATTTGAAAATGCTATTCATTTATTAGGTCATCCGTATAATCTTACCGGAAAAGTAATCCTTGGAAATAAACTTGGAAGAACCATTGGCTTCCCAACAGCAAACCTTGAAATGTTAGATACAGATAAGTTGATTCCATCTGATGGAATTTATGCAGCTACTACAATTATCGACAATAAAAGATATTTGGGAATGCTCTATATTGGCAATAGACCTACTATAGCAAATGGACTTTCAAAAACTATTGAATTAAATTTGATAGATTTTGAGGGAGATTTATATTATCAAAAATTGAAAATTGATATTCATTATTTTATAAGAAATGATATAAAATTTGAAAATCTTGAGCAGTTGAAATCCCAAATATATAAAGATAAATGCCAAATAATAGATAAATTATCCCAGATATGATTACAGTAAAAAAGCCATTTGCAATTGTAATATTGAATTATAACGGCAAAGCATATTTGGAGAAATTCTTACCAATTGTAATTGAAAACTCGGAAAATCTAGCTGAAATTATTGTTGCTGATAATTTTTCAACAGATGAATCTGTTTCATTTTTAAAAAATAACTTTCCAAATATGTCATTAATACAGATTGATAAAAATTATGGATATGCTGGTGGTTATAATAAAGCTTTATCTCAAATAAATGCGAAATATTTTGTTTTATTAAATTCAGATCTCGAGGTTACAAAAGATTGGTTACTAACAATTTATGATTATTTGGAAGATAATGAAAATGTTGCTGGAGCTCAACCAAAAATATTATCATATCATCAAAAAGACACCTTCGAACATGCTGGTGCAAGCGGTGGATGGCTCGATATTTTGGGTTATCCCTTTTGTAGAGGTAGAATTTTTGATACTGTTGAGATAGATCATGGACAATACAATTCCATTCAATCCATAGCTTGGGCAAGTGGTGCTGCAATGATAGTGAGGAGTTCTGTTTTTAATAATTTTGGTGGTTTAGATGGAGATTTTTTTGCTCACATGGAGGAAATTGACTTCTGTTGGCGAACTAAAAATGCTGGATTTGATTGGGTAGTGATACCATCTTCCACAGTTTTTCATGTTGGGGGGGGCACATTAGATTATGAAAACCCAAGGAAAACTTTTCTGAATTTCAGGAATAGTTTATGGTGCTTACAAAAAAATGACACCTCTAAATTCCTGATTTTCAAAATATTATCTAGGTTAGTATTAGATGGTATTGCTGGGCTTCAATTTTTATTAAAAGGAAAAAGTAAATTGACAATAGCTATCATCAAAGCTCATTGGTCTTATTTCTCAACTATTTTTAAAACACAACAAAAAAGAAAATCAAATAATAAAAATAACCAACAATATAAAATTGGATTAAAAAATAAAAATGGTTTTTTGAATAAAAGTATTGTCTTACAATACTTTGCAAAAGGTAAAAAAACATTCAATTCTTTATTCGATTAACTGAACTTTGAAATATTTTTTGAGCCAAGTAGATAGAGCTGGTTTGACAAAATCATTTTCTAACTCATCGAGATTTTGAATTAATGTATCAATTACTTTGGTTTCATGATTTACCTTTCCACTTAAAATTAATGCTTGAAATTCATCCAATGAAACTGAAATAAGTTCTTCATTATTAAAATAATGCACCAAAAGTCTATTGAATAATGATAGGTTTAATGATTTTTCTAAAGATTGGATAAAATGTACGGAACTATCAATAGAACAACCGCTAGCACCTGCTTGATTTTCATCTACTATCAAAATAATAAATCGACCATACAAAATTTGGTATTCAGCTAATAATTTATTTTGATGGCTAACCCAATCTCGAACAAATTGATATAACTCTTGATATAATATTTTAGATTCATCATTTGTAAACAGTCTATCCGATTGATAAATCCAAACTTTTGAATCTTTTGATAAATTACTCATGATTGAATGTTATTTAATATCATTTCTGATAAATCATAAACTAATATTTTGTCTTGTTGATCTTTTGCTTTTAAACCATCTTGTAACATAGTGATACAAAAAGGACAGTTTGCAGCAATTACATCAGATCCTGTAGCTATCAGTTCTTCTGCTCTTTCTATATTAATTCGTTTAGTTCCAGGTTCATCTTCTTTGAACATTTGTGCACCGCCTGCCCCACAACATAGTCCATTTTGTCGGCTTCTTTTTATATCAGCAAGATCAGCATCTAATGACTCCAATATAGATCTCGGAGCTTCATATATTCCATTTATTCTGCCTAAATAACAAGAATCGTGGTAGGCAATTTTTTTCCCTTTGAAGTCACCACCCTCTTTCAGTTTTATTCTTCCTTCTTGTATAAGTTGATTCAAAAATTCTGAATGATGAACAACATCATAAACACCACCTAACTCTGGATAATCATTCTTTAAAGTATTAAAACAGTGTGGACAAGCTGTTACTATTTTCTTTACTTCATACATATTCAAAGTTTGAATATTCTGTAAAGCCAACATCTGAAAAACAAATTCATTCCCAGCTCTTCTTGCTGGGTCGCCTGTGCACTGTTCTTCATTGCCTAAAATAGCATAATTGATATTACATTCATTTAAAATGGTACAAAAAGCTGCTGTAACTCTTTGGGCTCTTGCATCAAAACTTCCTGCACAACCTACCCAGAATAGAATGTCTGGCTGTATTCCTTCGCTAAATTTTTCAGCATAAGTTTTTACATTCATAATAAATTCTTAACAATTTTAATATTAAATGGTTTGTCTCCAGTTTTCTCTATCCACTGGCATTTGCCACACTGCACCTGTATTTTCAAGTGCATTGAACATTGGCAACCAATCGGTAGGACCTTGAGACAAAGTCAATATTTCATATCTTCTTAATTGAAAAATAATATCTAATGGATTAATCAATACTGGACAAGCTTCCACACAAGCATTACAAGTTGTGCAAGCATGAATTTCTTCTGGTGAAATATAATTGAATAATGATTTTCCATCATTAAAATCTACAATTTTGCTTTTATTCTTGTCTAAGTAATTTCCAATTTCGTCAGCTCTATCCCTTACATCCATCATTATTTTTCGGGGTGACAATTTTTTGCCAGTTAAATTAGCTGGACAGACTGAACTACATCTACCACACTCCGTACAACTATAAGCATCCATTACATTTTTCCAAGATAGGCTCATCACATCATTAGCACCAAATTCTGGCACATCAGTTGATGTACTAGCTTCACCAATACCTAACATACTTTTCACTTCATTCATGATTTCAGGCATATTTTCCATCTGCCCTCTAGGTGTCAATTTAGAGCAATAAACATTTGGGAATGAAAGAAATATGTGTAGATGTTTTGAATATGGAAGATAACAAATAAATCCGAAAACAACCAAATTGTGGAGCCACCATCCAAATCGCTCTATACCAACTAAAGTATCGGGACTTAAGCCTCCAAAAAATGTATGAGCAAACTGACTACTTAACACTAATTTTCCAGTTGAATGATAATGTTCGGGCATTAGTTGTTGCAACAATCCATCAGCACCATTCATGCAAAAAATACCAACTATCAGAAGAATCTCGCCTAAAAGAATAAGATTTGCATCCAAACGAGGCCAACCATTCAAATCGCTACTTTTAAATCTTGGTAATCGTAAAAGATTTCTCCTAGAAAGAAAAACAACCGTTGCAATAAAAGCTAATAAAGACAAAAATTCAATGAAATTTAATAAAAAAGTATAGAATCCACCTAAAAATGGAGCAAATATTCGATGAGTGCCAATAATACCATCAATGATGATTTCAATTAATTCAATTTGAGTTAAGATAAAAGCAGCATATATGAAAAAGTGAAATATTGCTGGTATAAATCGCTTAAACATTTTCTTTTGACCAAAAGCAATTAATAATACATTATTTAATCGAATAGATTTTTGATCATTAATTATTTCATCTTTTCCCAACAATATATTTCTTCTAATTCTCAAAAACCCTTTGGTTGCAAAATATGCTACAACACCTATTAATATAATGAAAATGACTTGTTGCATAATATATTTTTATTATTACTTCCTACAAAAATAAGACCTCTTTCTGACAATTCTTTCAATTCTTGAATATATTAATATAATTCCTATTAGTTCGGATTTCAACATATTGCTTTTTTTATTTGGTAATTTCTGTATTGGGAATTGAAAATTTAATTTACTTTTACCATTATAAAATAGAATTATGAAGATTGATTTCAGCCATTACCAATTCACTGTAGTTAAAAGATTTATGGAATATGTTCAAATTGATACTCAATCAAATGTAACATCAACCTCACAACCTAGTACGTTGAAACAGTTAGATTTAAGTCGAAAATTGGTAGAAGAATTATTAGAAATGGGCATTAAAGATGCTCATTTAGATGAAGATGGGTATGTATATGCTACAATACCGAGTAATTCTGAAAAAAATGTTCCGACGATTTGTTTTTGTTCTCATGTCGATACAGCTCCTGATTGTAGCGGTAAAGACGTAAAACCAATTTTACATCAGAATTATCAAGGACAGGATATAATTCTCCCAGATGACACCTCTCAAATTCTAAATAGAGACAACCATCCTTATCTAGCCCAACATATTGGAAATGATATAATTACAGCAAGTGGATTGACATTGCTTGGTGCAGATGACAAAGGGGGTGTTGCTGAAATAATGGATGCAGCACATTTTTTAATGACAAATCCAACAGTGAAACATGGTGATGTAAAAATTTTATTTACACCTGATGAAGAAATTGGTCGTGGGGTAGTAAAGGTTAATTTAGAAAAGCTTGGTGCAAAATTTGGTTACACATTGGATGGTGGTCCAATTGCAACTTTAGAAGATGAAACCTTTTCGGCAGATGCAGTAAAAATTACTATTAATGGAGTTAGTGTTCATCCTGGATATGCAAAAGGAGTGATGGAAAATGCTTTAAAAATTGCTGGAGAAATTATAGCTAATCTTCCTAAAACAAGACTTTCACCAGAATCTACAACTGATAGAGATGGTTTTGTTCACCCAACTAGCATTAATGGCGAATTAGAAAAAGCAACAATTAATTTCATTATTAGAGATTTTGACACCAAAATGTTAGCAAGACATGAATCAGAATTGGAAGATTTGGTGAAACTTGTAATTGCAAATTATCCAAATAGTTCCTATCAATTTGAAGTAACAGAACAATATCGTAATATGAAGGAAATTGTAGATCAATATCCTGAGATTATCGAAAATGCAGAAGAAGCGATTAGAAGAATTGAATTAACCCCTGAAAAATCATTGATTAGAGGAGGTACAGATGGTTCGAGATTGTCATTTATGGGGCTTCCTTGTCCAAATTTATTTGTAGGAATGATGGGAATTCATTCCAAACAGGAGTGGATTGGTGTGAGAGATATGAAAAAAGCAGTAGAGATGATTGTAAATATTTGCAATATTTTTGAAGAAAGAGCAAATTAGTTCATCTATCTGTATTTTTTATTTTTTTATCGAATAAATCAGTTTCCCAAATTCTAATAAATTAATTTTGCATTCAAAATATTTAAAAATGAGTCCATTGAAAGAAATATTCAATAATATTGAAAATTTAGATACAAAAAGTGTCGATTCTTTAATTCAATCAATTGAAAAAAATAATATTCCTGGCTTTGATTTTGTTGAGTTCAAACAATCTCTTGCTGCATTGGCTAAGATGAGTCTTGATGAAGCAACTGCTATCAAATCAGCTTTTGCAACTGCATCAACTGTTGGTCTGACAAAGCAAAAATTACTAGAAAGTGGTGAATATTACAAAGGGATTTTGAGAAAAGAGAAGGAAATGTTTGATGTTGCATTGCAAAATCAAATAAAAATTAAAGTAGAAGGGAAACAAATTGAAGTAAAAAAACTTCAAGAAGATATTGAAAAACACAAACAAACCATTTTGCAGCTAGAGAAACAAATCGAAGATGCCAGAGATGTTATCCAAAGTGCTGATAATGTTATAAAAACAGAAAAAGATAAAATAGATACTACCAAAAATAACTTTGAAAAAGCATTTGAACATCTTTCATCTCAAATCGATACAGATTTAAAGAATATCAATCAATATATTGCTTAGAAATTTTGTTTTATGATCATTGCTAATCCATTTAATATGAGTTTGGCAATGATTATAAAAAATCATATTCGATTAATATTCATTTAATTAGCAGACTCAATTCTATTCTTCATAGTTTTAAATATTGTATCTTTCAATTCAGTGATTGCCTCTCCTTTCAACCCAGTAGTTTCAAATGGTTTTTCCCAATAAACCTGAACAGTTCCGGGATTAAGCCCAATACCTTTTCCTTTTTCGGAAACTTTGTCGATGTTTGTGATAGTTTGTACAGCAATTGGAATACCCAATTGAGCAGCTATTTTGAATGCACCATCATGAAAGACTCCTAATGGTTGGTCAGTTAAATTTCTAGTACCTTCTGGATAAATGAAAACCGAATAACCATTTTTTAAAAACTCTTTCATTTTAATAATGCTCTTTGCTTTTGATATAGCATTGGTTCTATCAACTAAGACACAGGTATGTTTGATTAAGTAGCCTAAAATAGGGATTTTTGAAAGCTCTTTTTTAGCTAAATAGCGATAAATGCCAGGAAATGCAAAAGCATTAATGATAAAATCTAAAGAAGTTCTGTGATTGCTGACAATTAAATAGGATTGGTTACGATCTAATAATTCCTTGCCATAAACTTTTACTCTTATCAGAATTAATCTAAAATATATATTCGTTAAAACGTGATGATTATAATAAATTAATCCTTTAATCCCCTTTTTGGGAAAAATATAAAATACTATTATATAATAAGGTAAGCTAATGATAATCAATACCATAAGCAATATTAAAGCATAAATTGCCCAAACTTTTTTCAATAAATTTATCATTTACTAATAAAAATCCTGTAGTTCAATATCGAAAATTAATACCGTATTGCCAGGAATAGAACCAGAGCCAGCAGTACCGTAACCTAAAGATGATGGAACAAATATAGTTACTTTATCACCATTCTTCATTAAAGGTAATATCTCTTGCCAACCTAAAATAACAGATTTTATTGGGAATTCGAATGGAATATTTGGTCTAATTCTTTTATCAAATACTTTTCCATTTACATAATATCCTATATAGTAAGCTTTTGCCGTATCTTCTACTGTTGGGCTAGCAGTACCTGTTCCTTTACTCGTAAAAGAATAATATAAGGAATTTTTAGTTGAATCTACAGTATATCCATTCTGTTTGATGTATTCTTTTATTATAGCTTTATCATAATCCAATTGTGCAACAGGGTTGGTTGTAGTGGTTTCAGTAGTACAACTATATAAAAAAATAAATAAACCAACAATAAAATACAAGTATTTCATTTTATAAAAATTTTGCTCAAAAGTAATAAAATATCTATGTTTATTTTAACTGAATCGAATATATTAACGTTTAAAGAATAATAAATGCTTTGTTATGTATGTATTAAGTAGTGATGAAATTAAAGCATGGGATGAATATACTATTGAAAATGAACCAATTTCATCTATAAATTTAATGGAAAGAGCAGCCCAAAATTTTGTAGGCTGGTTTACCAAAAATTATTTTGATACAAATCGCCAAATAGTAGTTTTTTGCGGAACTGGAAATAATGGAGGCGATGGATTGGCAATTGCAAGAATGCTTAGCAAGAAATTTTATACAGTTCATGTAATTATTTGTCATATAACTCAACATAAATCCAAAGATTTCATCGAAAATCTCGAAAGAATAAAATTAAGAGATGTAGCATCAATACAAGAATTAAATGCAAAAGATACATTTGTTGATATTCATCCTAAATCAATAATTATTGATGCATTACTAGGTATTGGGTTTAATAAACCAATAGATGATACGTGGAAACCACTCTTTAAAAAAATAAATTCATTACCCCAAACAAAGATTTCAATTGATATTCCTTCGGGATTATCTAATAATGGATTTGGCAATGAAGATACTATAAAAGCAGATTACACCATTACATTTCAAGTACCAAAATTATCTTTTTTCTTTTCTGAAAATGAAAAATTTGTTGGAAATTGGCATGTAATTTCAATTGGATTGGATGAAAGTTATTTATTGAATAAAGACTTCAATATCAATTATATACAACATTTTGAAATTCAGAATTTGTTGTTAAAAAGGTCTAAATTTAGCCATAAGGGAAATTTCGGTCACAGTTTAATTGTAGGCGGACAGAATGGTATGATGGGAGCTATGGTATTAGCTACAAAAGCTGCTTATCGTTCTGGTGCAGGAATTGTAACTGCACATATCCCTAAAATTGGTAATTCTATTTTACAATCGACTATACCTGAAGCTATTATTAAACATGATATTGATGAAAATCAAATTTCAGAATACAAGTTTGAAGAAAGTTACAATGCTGTAGGAATTGGTTGCGGAATGGGTACTGCTTCTCAATCTCTAATTGCTGTAAAAAAATATATAGAATCAAGTAATAATATCGTAATTGATGCTGATGGGTTAAATTGCATAGTAAAAATTGGTATTGATAACATTAAATTTAAAGAGAATACTATTATTACACCTCATCCAAAGGAGTTTAGTCGTCTATTTGGTGAAACTAAAAATAGTTATGAAAGAATTAAATTAGCTATTGAGAAAGCCAATCAATACAATATAATTATTGTATTAAAAGGTGCAAATACTACAATTGTGTTCCCAAATTTAGAGATTTATTTTAATAGCACTGGTAATGCAGGCATGGCTACAGCTGGAAGTGGTGATGTACTTACTGGCATTCTAGTGGGCTTGTTATCAAGAGGTTATTCGCCAAAAGAAGCAGTTTTGCTTGGAGTTTATTTACATGGATTAGCAGGAGATTTTGCGAAGGATTCTTTTGGAGTGGAATCATTAATGGCTAGTGATATAATTGATAATTTGTCAGTTGCATTCAAAAAACTATATATTTAGATGAAAAATATTGTAATTCTTACAGGTGCTGGTATTAGTGCAGAAAGTGGAATTAGTACATTTAGAGATGCGAATGGATTATGGGAAGGGCATGATATAATGGAAGTTGCAAGTCCAATTGGTTGGAATAATAATCCAACATTAGTTTTAGATTTTTATAATAAAAGAAGAAAACAATTACTTGAAGTTAAGCCAAATGAAGCACATTATTCAATCAAGAAATTAGAGAGCAAATATGAAGTAAATATAATAACTCAGAATGTTGATAATTTACATGAAGTTGCTGGTTCAAAAAATGTTATTCATTTGCATGGTGAATTGCTTAAAGTTAGGAGTACGATGTATGATGATTTGATTTATGACTGGTATGGAGACTTATCAATTGGTGATTTATGTATGAAAGGATACCAGTTAAGACCTCATATTGTTTGGTTTGGGGAAGAAGTACCTTTGCTTCATAAAGCAATAAATATTGTGTATGATGCTGATATTGTTATCATTATCGGCACTTCAATGCAAGTTTATCCAGCTGCAGGATTAGCAGGGTATGCTAAAAAAAATGCTGAAATTTACTATATTGATCCTAATCCTCAGATAAATAGCGAAATAGCAATATATCAAAGGCTAAAAGTTATAAGATCTGTTGCAACAATTGGTGTAGTTGAATTGGTAAATAAATTATTAAATGAAATATAGTATTAAATATTTTCATAATTTGATTACCTTTATATATTGATATAGTTAAACAATAAGAAGAATGAAATATGTTAAATTTATTGCCCTATGTATTCCTCTAATTTTATTTTTGTCACTTTCATTAACAGCTCAAATCTCTAATAAAGAAGATATTGAAAATTCTAAAATTGGATATCAAGTTAGCGAAACAAAATCGCCTTTAATTGATCAAAGAAAAGCAAAGGTAAATTTTTACATGCAATCCCCTATTCCAGTAATACCGCTTGAAAATTTGAGTAATGAAGAAAAATTGGTTCAAGATTTTTGCTTGAAAGATCCCAATTTTTTGAAATTCACAAAAGATAATAAAGGTCAGAATTATCTAAATGAAATATTTGGAATTTATCCTGCTCGACCTGGTGATATTAATCCAAAATTGTTTAATGATTCTACAAAATATTATAGAGTTGAATTATTTAATTTTGTCTTGAACATATCAACAATTGCTGTAGTGGATGCAAAAAATATGAAGTTCGTCTATTTGAACTATTATGAATCCTCACAACCAGATATTCCATTGTCCCTTAAAGAATTAGCAATTGAAATCGCTTCAAAAAACAAAGATGTTATTGCAGAACTAGGTTTCAACCCTGATAAAAAAGATGCTTTAATGCCAAATACAAAAACTTCATTGAACAAAACTAGGTGTGAAAGAAGCCATCATCTTTGCGTTGCCCCTACATTTATCAAAAATGATAAAGCTCTTTGGGCAATAGTAGATCTAACTGATTTGAAAATTGCAGGTATAAGATGGACTAATGTAGGTACTACTGGTCCATCTCTAGTTACAGAAAGGAGCATACAAGATGATAAAATAACAGCCTGTTATTGCGAAAAATTGAATAATTTGAAAAAAGATAATTGGGAAGTAAATTACCATCTTACAACTAGCGATGGACTTGAAATTGTGGATGTAAAATATAATAATTTACCAGTTATTAAGAGTATAAAATTAGTGGATTGGCATGTTAGTTATTCAAGTACTGATGGATTTGGATACAGTGACGCAATAGGTTGCCCATTTTTTTCACAAGCAGCAGTATATGCTAACCAACCACCAACTGTTTCAGATTTGGTACTAAACGATAAGATTGTTGGGTTTGTAATTGATCAACAATATTTTAACCCTGGCTGGCCCCTACCCTGCAATTATAATTATGTTCAACGTTATGAATTTTACAAAGATGGAAGATTTAGAGTTACTACAGCTAGTATCGGTAGAGGGTGTGGCAACGATGGAACTTATCGACCAGTGTTTAGAATAGCATTACAAAATGCTAAAGAATTTGAAGAATGGGATGGTAATCAATGGATTAAGTGGAATTCAGAGAAATGGACCTTACAAAGCGAAACAAGTCCTTTAACTAAAGAAAATTACCTTTATACAATCAAAACTAATAATGGTGGATATTTTGTAGAACCAAATATTGGACAATTTAATGACAAAAGCAGAGGCGATAATGCTTATACTTATGTAACAATTTCAAAGCAAGATGAAGGAGAAAATAATTTAATTACAATCGGACCTTGCTGTAATTCAGATTATCGACAAGGACCTGAGAAATTTATAGAACCTACACCTGAACCTTTCGATAACAATGAATTAGTCATGTGGTATGTGCCCAAAATGAGAAATGATGATCGAAAAGGTAATGAATATTGTTGGGCAGAATCTGTATTAAAAAATGGAGTTTATACTGCTGAAGTATATCCATGTTTTGTTGGACCCATGTTTATACCTTTTAAGTAAAATGCTGAATATGAAATATTTATATTTTCTCTTATTGTTAATTCCAAATTTAGCGAGTTCTCAAATTTATAGCGGAAACTTTTGTTTTAAATATCCTAATTTTGTTCAAAAAGAAGGTTATGAAATGAATAGAAGTGCATTTAGTACATCAGAAAATAGACAAAAGGGACTTTATTTGATTCAATATTCTTTAGATCGAAAAAAAATAGAAAAGAAATTTCATCCAAATTCTTGGGAATCAGCAGGTTATCTTGGAGGTATGATTTATGATAGGATTGGCAATTTATACACTTTTTCAGCTCCTCATGTCAACTTAATTGATAATCCACCAACTAAAAATAATAATATTTATATCGTTGACAATCAAACTGCTGAATTATCATTATGGAAACAACTACCTATTACAACAAAGGATTTTGATGAAAACCCATTTGGAGTAATGGCTATGACATATTTCTGTACTGGCAATTGTATATATGCATCTACAATATCAGGGAGCAAAAGATATGAGGAAAATGGTAAAGTTTATTGTATCGATGAAAAAACAAAGGAATTAAAAGATTCAATACAAAATTTCGATGGCTTTGGATTATGTGTTATTTCAATAAATGGAAAATTTTCTTTATTAATGGGGAATTGTAGAAATAGCAATCTATATAGTATTGATTTAAATGAAAACGGTAAATTTATTGGCAAACCTACTGTCATATATTCAATTGAAAATGTGGGTCCGAGAGGAGACGATAAAATCAGAAAACTTGTTTACAACAACAAAGACAACACTTTAACTATCAATACATTAGAATTCAATTACAATCTAGCAGCTATATTGAACAGACCAGAAAGTGTTATTAAAATAAAGTATGATTTAGCAAATAAAAAATGGGATAGAGTATTATAAAAAAAGCCATTCCATTGATATTCAACGAAATGGCTACTTAAATGTGGAGATGGAGGGATTCGAACCCTCGTCCAGCGAAAGCTCCTGAGGGCTTTCTACATGCTTATTTTCCTATTGCTTTTTTCGAGTATCTGTAAAGTCGGGAAACACACTCAAACAAATACCTTAGCCCTTATCTTAGTCTATTGTTCGAGCAGACAATAGAAGCAGTCTGTAAGAGTTGATACATGGCATCTGTAATTACAGACAAATTACGAGTTCACGTAGAACGGATGCATCATGTAAAGGCTTTCTAATTCCTTGAATTAGGCAGCCATAGCGTACTGAACGTCGCCGATTATTGTTCGAAGCATAGATTTACGAGTTATAGCTTCATGTCTCGGCATGCTTACCAACCGAAGTACAATCCTGTCGATTCCGGTCATCCCCATAAATTAAAGAACTAAATCTTTAACAGCATTACAATTACATTTGTTCCAAAAGTTATATATTTTTCAAAAAAAAATTTATACCTTAACTTCAAATTAGTAAATTATGAAATTCAATTTGATTGCAATTTTTGTTACAATATCACTATCTATATTTGCCCAAGAAAATGTATTACCAAAATTTCTTAGCCCTCAAGAAAACATTGAATTATCTGACTTCCAAATTTTTAAAAACGGTATTACAGAACCTCCAACAACAAATGTAAGAACAATGGCAGAATGGGAAGAAGCTCAGGCTTTAGTTGTTACATGGACGAGTTACACATCAGTTTTATCAAATATCGTTAAAGCAGCTCAAACTGAAGGAAAAGTTATCATAATCTGTAATAATCCTACAACTGTAAAACAAAATTTGACTGCAAATCAAGTTGATACAAATCTGAATATTATTTATCTTACAACTCCCTTCAATTCTGTGTGGTGTAGAGATTATGGAGCAAACTCAGTATATAAAAATGATGTGGATTCGCTCTATCTAGTTGATTGGATATATAATAGACCACGTTACAAAGATGATACTACAGCAGTATCCATCTCTAAATTAATCAATACTCCACTTTATACAACAACAGTCGCTCCTTATGATTTGGTTAATACAGGTGGGAATTTTATGACGGATGGTTCAGGTATTGCTTTTGCATCAAAATTGGTATTAGAAGAAAATGGACCAAATAATAAATTTGGAACTAGCAATCATACATCTGAAGGGGTAGATTCTATTATGAAAAGTTTTATGGGTATAGATCAATATATTAAAATGGAAATACTGCCAGATGATGGTATTCACCATATAGATATGCACATGAAACTATTAAACGAAACTACCTTATTAGTTGGTGAATATCCAACTGGTGAAAAAGATGCAACTCAAATAGAAGCAAACTTACAATATGTGCTTCAAAATTATAAGACAATATTTGGTACAGATTTTAAAGTCATTAGAATTCCAATGCCACCTTACTCAAATGGAACTTATCCTGGAAATGGATTTAACAGAACATATACCAATGCTACATTTTTTAATAAAACAGTAATATTGCCATCTTACGAAACAAAATATGATACAACTGCATTAAGAATTTGGTTAGAAGCACTACCGGGCTATAAGATTGCTATGGTAAATTGTAATTCGCCAATTCAAGCAGGTGGTGCAGTTCATTGCATTACTAAAGAAATAGGAGTAGCTGATCCTATCAGAATAGTTCATCAACCAATAAATGGTGCAGTTGAATTTTCATTAACTGGATTTAATATTTCTGCAAAAATTCAACATATCACAGGTATTAAATCTGCAACAGTCTATTATAGAACAGATACATCAGGTGCATTTTCAACGATTAATATGGATCAGATTAATCAAAATGATTTTACTGCAAAATTCTCAAGTTTTCCAATCGGAACCCATATTTATTATTATATAAATGTTGTAACAAATAATGATAGAATCCGAACTCACCCAATCCCTGCTCCAGATGGGTTATGGCATTTTTACATTCAAGAGCCATTAAATAATCAAGAAATTGATAATAATGGAATAAAATTAGGAACAATTTATCCAAATCCTGCATCTGGAATAACTTGCATACCATTAATCAATTCAGGAAATGAAATAATAGATGTTTGTATTACAGATATTTATGGTAGAACTATCAAAAAAATATTTTCTGGTCATTGTACTCAAAATAATTTATTTGTAAATGTTCAAGAGTTGAATAATGGGATATATAATATTATTTTAAAATCTTCTAAAGTAATTCAAAATCAAAAACTTGTTGTCAATAAATAATGAATAAAAAAGAAAAAGCTTCTTATATTATTGAGAAACTTAATGAATTGTTTCCAGAAACTCCAATTCCGCTACATCATAAAGACGAATATACCTTATTAGTTGCTGTATTATTATCAGCACAATGTACCGATGAAAGAGTTAATAAAATAACTCCAATACTATTTGGGAAAGCAGACAATCCTGAAAAAATGATTCAATTAACTGTTGATGAAATTAGGGAAATAATCTTTCCTTGTGGATTATCACCCAAAAAATCGAAAGCAATATATGATTTGTCAAAAATATTAGTTGAAAAATATCAAGGAAAAGTTCCCTCGACCTTCGAAGAATTAGAACAATTGCCAGGTGTAGGGCATAAAACTGCTTCAGTAGTAATGTCTCAAGCATTTGGAATTCCAGCTTTTCCAGTTGATACCCATATCCATAGGTTAGCTACAAGATGGAATCTGTCAAGTGGCAAAAATGTAGAAACAACAGAAAATGACTTGAAAAATCTATTTCCAAAAGAGTTATGGAATAAACTACATCTTCAAATAATATATTATGGCAGAAAATTTTGCCCAGCAAGAGGCCATTTAATAGAAAATTGTCCAATCTGTATGAAATTTAATTCTGATAGTAAATAGAAAATGGTTTTCTCATATTAGGAAAAGGTATATATGATTAATTATTTGGAGAATTTCATTATAAATCATTAATAATGAATGTTTAAAACATTAATTTTTATTGCAAATAATGTGGAAAACTCGTTATTTTAAAAAAATTATTTATGTATATCTTGCTAAATTTCAATGATATACATATTATAAATTAATATGTGGAAAACTTTTTTTTACTAAAATGATACAACATATTATAAAAAGTTCTCATATTTGCATTATCAATTATGATTTAAGAATGTGTGTAAGTTTTGGTTAAAGGATCGTAAAATTCGTTTTTTTAAGGAGCTTGTGTAAAGACACAAGCTTTTTTTATTTAATATCCTATCTATTTTATTTTACTGAAATTATTATTTCATACATTTATATATTATTATTTCTCAGAGTTATAAGAAATATTATTTTTTATATTATTATTATAAATATGTATAATATAAATTTTATTTACATAAATCAATGTTTTTCAATCATTTATATTGCAAAAAATTTGAATATTAATAATTGTTTTTTTATATTTGTACTTGAATTTTACGATTCTTATAACCGTGGCATCTAGTAACAAAAGCGTTTTCTAGATGCCCTTTTTTATTTCATTAAACTCACCATTTTTCAGTTCAATTATTCTATCACTATATTTTTTAAGTTTCTGTATATCATGTGAAATAAAGATTATTGTAATAGATAATTTCCTTTGAAGTTCTTTTAATAGATTGAGTATTTGGTATTGCATAAATTCATCTAAAGAAGCTATAATTTCATCACAAATTAAAATTTTTGGATTCATTGCCAGACTTCTAATGATAGCAATTCTTTGTTTTTCACCTCCTGATAGTTGGTTAGGAAATTTTAGTAAATAAGAATGAGGAAGATTAATTAAATCAAGATATGATTTTATATCATTATCATTTTCCATCGTATCTGATAGAATTTGACGAATAGTTAATCTAGGGTTTAAAGCTGTTGTAGCATCTTGAAAAACTACTTGAACTATATTTGTAGAATTTATATTTTCTGCATAATAATTTATACTTCCTTTTATAGGCTTTTCTAATCCTAACATTAATCTTGCAAATGTCGATTTCCCACTACCCGATTGTCCACAAATTCCGATCCACTCACTTTCCAAAATATTAATGCTTAATTCATTAAATATCAATGAATTATTATGTGGATATTTGAATGACAAGTCCTTTATTTCGCATAAAATATTGTTTGACGACCTATTGAATTGAATAATTTCAACATTTTGGTCTATATTACTCGTTTTCAATTCAATAATTTGATCTGCATATTTTTCAATAATTTCTTTGTCATGAGAAATTAATATTAAAGAGAAACCAAGTTCTTTTTGAAGTTGTTTTAATAATTCTAAGATATTAATTTTATTCTCATCATCCAATGCCGTAGTTGGCTCATCCGCAATAAGTAGAACAGGATTGGCTAATAATGACATTACTATCAAAATTCTTTGCCTTTGACCTCCACTTAATTGATGCGGATAACTTTTGAGAATTGTCTGAATATCATGCAATTGTACTTTCTGGAACCAATTAGATATTATTTTTAATATTTCATCATTATTGATTTTCTTTTCTAAAACAATAACCTCTTTGAGTTGATCAAATATTTTTAAAACTGGATTTAATACTGAATAACTATCTTGAAATATAATCGAAAATAATTTTCCTCTTATACTTGTCTGTTTTTCTAATAGATTTATTTTCTGGTCATTATAAGTGAATTGAAATTTTTTTGCTTCAATTATTAAGTTTGGAGGTTGCATTTGAATAATACAAGATGATAAAAGAGACTTTCCAGAACCTGATGGTCCGATTATTGCTAAAGTTTTGTTTTTTTCGCAGCTGAATGAAATATCTTTCAATATAGGTTTATTTAAAAACCCAGCGTTAAGCATTTCAACTTCAAGTATTATATTCTCTTGCTGTTCTTTCATTCAAATTTGTTTCTATTTATATACTTATTTACAATAGCCAAGTTCAAATTAAATTTTTAATTTATTCATTTTTGATCAAGTGCTTTTTTATATGCTTTCAAACACCTTTCTCTTGCAAATGAATGATCTACAATTGGTTGAGGATATTTAATAGTGCCAAATTCTGGAACCCACTTTTTGATATATTCAAAATTTTTATCAAATTTTTCCTGTTGAGCAATTGGATTAAAAATGCGAAAATATGGTGCAGCATCTGTACCACATCCTGCCGCCCATTGCCAACCACCATTATTACTTGATAAGTCAAAATCTAAAAGTTTCGCAGCGAAATATGCTTCTCCCCATCTCCAATCAATTAATAAGTGTTTTGTTAGAAAACTTGCTGTTATCATCCGAACTCTGTTGTGCATATATCCAGTTTCATTAAGTTCTCTCATTCCAGCATCCACAAGTGGGTATCCAGTAAGTCCATCACACCATTTCTGGAAATTTTCTTCATTATTTTCCCACTCAATATTGTCGTATTCTTTTTTGAAAGCATGTTTTACTACTGATGGAAAGTGATAAAGAATCTGAGCATAAAAATCTCTCCAAATGAGTTCATTCAAAAAAGTTTCACTTAGTAGAGCAGCACTTTTAGCTTTTTGTCTTATGCTGATTGTTCCAAATCTAAAGTGTATCCCTAATTTAGATGTTCCATTTATTGCTGGGTAATCTCTTTGAGCTTTGTAATTAATTAAAGTTTTTTGAGATACTACAATAGATGGGATTGCTATTTTTGATTCATTAAAGCCGAAAAAAGACAAATCAGGTAATGCTGTTAATGGTATTTTAGCATAGCAATTCATGAAAGTTTCAGATGGATAGCTATAATTTTTAGCTTCATTCCATTTTTCTTTCCATTTTTTGGAATAAGGTGTAAAAACAGTGTATGGAGTACCGTCATTTTTTACTATTTCATCTTTCTCAAAAATTACATGATCTTTAAAAGTTAAAAATTCAATACCCTTTTCTATTAATAATTCACATACAGCTTTGTCTCTAGCTATTGCCGAAGGTTCGTAATCGTGATTACAATAAACAGTTTGAATTTCATAATCTAGAATAAGTTTCTGAAATATTTTTAATGGCTTTCCATGAAATACTAATAAATCAGATTGATGATTATTTAAAATAGTTTTTATATTTTTTAAACTATTATGTATAAATTCAACTCTTGCATCATTTTTGTTTTCTATACTATCTAAGATATCAGTATCAAATATAAAAATTGGTACCACTGAAATTCCGGATGACAATGCAGTCCATAAACCATGATTATCAAACATTCTTAAGTCTCTCCTAAACCAGAAAATGTTAATTTTATTCATTTGTTTTTAATAATGTAAAAATTAATAATTTAATTTTTGATTAAAATAATTATTTTTGATACTTAATCTTATAGTAATTATATATTAATAAAATAAATGAAAGCCCAATTTACAAATCATTTCAAGTATTTACCAATAATTATTGGAGTTTCAATTTTTGTTTATTTAGTATTAAGAATTTTCTTAATGCCTATTTCTGATGATGATTTTATAACTGTTGACCTTCATGCATCACAGAATTGGATTAATGTACTCATTACTGGTAATCCAAGTATTGATTGGGCACCGAATAATCATGTATTGAACACTTTATTTATGAAATTAGAAATTCTAATTTTTGGTAGGAAAGATTGGGCAGTCAGACTTCATGTTATTGTGGCATTCATTATTTGTTTTTACTATATGCTCAAAATTGTTCAATATTTTTCAGATTCATATATAAGGCAAAGTTTTTACTTACTTGTTATTTTTTTCAACCCATACCTATTAGATTTTTTTGGTATAGCAAGAGGCTATGCATTAAGTATCGCTGGCTTTTAAGCAGCGTTCTATTATTTAATTTTATACTCTGAACAGTTGAATATCAAAGATTTGAAATTAGTTTTCATTTCTTTATTTTTCTCCATTTGGTCAAATTTGTCAGCAATTTATTTTCTAGTTTTATTCTCTATTCTATTGATATTTATAATTTATAAAAGCAGAAATGAAATTAGAGTAAAAAATCATTTATTAATTATCATTATTTCATCTTTAATTATATTAGTAATAAATCTATTTCCATTAATTAAAACACTAAAGTCACCTGACACTTTTGGAGGAAAAATTGGAATTTTTCACGATACTATTGTATCCTATATTAGTCATTACATACATTTTAATGAACAAATAGAACGACACAATAATTTCACTCCAGATTGGAAATATGTTGAAATATATGGATTGATATTTTTACTATTATGGTTAATACTGACATTAACAAGTTTATTGTTTGATACAAATATTAAAATAAAAAAAATTCAGCATTATTCACTATTTTTATTGATTGGTAGTGCAATAATTTCTAAAATACTTTTTTTATGGAAAGGAGTACCATTTCCAATGGATAGAACTGCATTGTTATTTTCCATGCCATTTTATATTGGAATTTGTGTTTCATTTGAAAGAATGATACTAAAACAAAAATTATATTATATCCCTTTAATAATTGTTATTACTGCTTTATCATGGCATTTTGCCAATGCAGTCACTTTTGAAAGAACAATTGAATGGTGGCAAAATGGTGATGCTAAGCATCTAGTATCATGCATGAAAGAAGAATTTAAACAAAATCCACCAAATGGGAAAGTAAAATTTGGTGTAGAAGGATGGCAATATCATTCATTGGCATTTTATACAGAAGTAGAATTCAAAGATCAAATGGATTTAATATGGACTGATCTTTCAAATAATGATCGACATTTTGATTACGTTTTTGTTCCCAATCACATGAAAGATAAAGTTTGGAAAGAATATGAAATAATTCAAACTTTTAAATGGTGTACCTTATATAAATTAAAGAAACCTATCTAAATCTTAATGCAAAACTAATGAGCATAAGGATAATAACAATCAATGAAAAATATTTTAACAGCTTGTTAGAGAATGATTTATCTTCTTTTTCCTTTTGCTTAGTAATCCTAAATACAAATCCTGCAAATAATATTATTAGTATTTCGAATATTAAACCTAAAGATTCCATATTAAATATTGATATGATCGATTAATGAAAGCAAATTTAAGGATTCATTATAAATTGCTTCAATTACAAAATATTTATTATTCAAAATTGCATCAAAAATTGGTATCGTAGTAGGTGGAGTATCAATATACTTTATATTTTCATATGAAATCCAATGCAAATTTCCTTCATCGCATTCTGGCAAATCGAAATATGGAACTTCAGAAATAAAAACAAAACTTGTCCAATTATAATCTATTGGTGAAGTTTCACAAAGTACACCAACCATATTAATTTCCTTAACATTTATTCCTGCTTCTTCATAGATTTCCCGAACAGCTGCTTGAGTTGGGGACTCGAATGGCTCAATTTTGCCACCGATAGGAACATAACGTCCACGATTTGGCTTATTTTTCCTTTCTATAAAAACAAAATGTTCCTTATTTCTAAGAATGCAAATTACTGCATTTCTTTTATCTCCTATTCTATTCATCTCAAAATTTAGAAAATTTTGAATATAATAAACCAACAATAATTATTGATACAAAAGAATAGATTATAAATGAAAACTGTAAATTTCCATTAAGAAAAAACATTGAGAATAGAATAATAAAAATTAATTTTAATATTTCTGAAATATATCCAACTTTTTGATTTTCAAATAATAATCCATAATTCACAATTTGCCAAAAAACTAAGAATGATAAACAAATTTGAATATTAAAGTCCAACTTAGCATAATTTGTTAGAAAAACAGCTACTACACCTAGAAAAACAACAAATGATTGCACCAAATAATAGGTTATTGATTTTGAAGGTTTTGTATTAAATTTTTGATAATGAACTTTATCTACAACAGGGACTGCCAATTGACCACCTAAATAATCTGGACGCCAACCTGGAGGTTTAAACCATAATTTTATTTTATCACTATAGGTCATTAAATTTCCAGTATCTTGAAATATTTTAACCCAAGGTTGAAAATTTGCATACAGTGCATTCCAAGAGTTTATGGGCTGAGTTACACCATAAACTGGAGTATCTTCCTCTTTTTTGAAAGTTCCAAAAATTTTATCCCATATAATGAAAACACCACCATGATTCCTATCAATATATTCAGGATTTCTTGCATGATGAACTCTATGATGCGAAGGAGTTGATAAAAACGTTTCCAAAAAACCCATTCTATCAATCAATTCTGTATGTACCCAAAACTGATACAATAAATTCAAACCAACAATGATTACAAATGATTGAGTATCAAACCCAATAATAGCTAATGGCAAATAAAACGGAAAACTAAAAAACTTGTCGAACCAGCTTTGTCTAAGAGCAACTGATAAGTTATACTCTTCTGATTGGTGATGAATAGAATGACCGAGCCAAAGTATATTTATCTCATGTGATAACCGATGTTTCCAGTAGTATAAGAAATCCACCAAAACAAATAAAATACTCATATTCAACAAATTGGATTCAATATTAAAAATCCTAAAATGTTCATAAAGATATTGGTAAATTCCTATTGTAAAAACCTTTGCCATCAGACCAATTACTTGGTCGCCAATACCACAATTGATATTCGAAATTGTATCAGCAGGGTTATAATAATTTGGTCTTTTGATTATTGAATATATGATTTCAATTAAAATTAAAGTAATAAAAATTGGGATTGAAAATATAACTGGATTGAAATTCATAAAATATTTTATTTGGTATAAAGTTACTAAAAAAAGAGACTATTTCTTTAAATAACCTCTTTTTTGATATGTTCATGGATTAATAATGAAAACAAGCTATAAAATTTGACTAAATTTGCAATTAAAAGTCACCATAACAATTTATAATTATGTCAGCACAAATAACGGATAGTATCTTAATGGTTCGACCAGCTAATTTTGGGTTTAATGAAGAAACGGCTGAAAATAATGCCTTTCAATCAAATGATGATAGTATTAGTCAACAACAGATAAAAGAAAAAGCGATTGCAGAATTTGACGATTTTGTTTCCATTTTGAGACAGAATGGTATAAATGTAATTGTTGCCAATGATTCTGAATCACCTCATAAACCTGATGCTATATTCCCTAATAATTGGATTACTTTTCATGATGATGCATCAATAGTTACCTATCCGATGAATGCACCAGTTAGAAGATTAGAAAGATCTGAGTCTATTATTAACCAAATTAATACAAATTTTAGAATTGAAAAAAGACATCATTTAGAATCATTTGAGCAAGATAATCTATTTCTAGAAGGAACCGGGAGTATGATAATAGATAGACCTAATCAAATCGTTTATGCTTGCATTGGTCCTCGAACTGATGAAGAGCTTTTAGATAAATTTTGTCAATTTTATGATTATCAACCTGTTACATTCAAAGCAGTTGATTCAAATGGGAAAGATATTTATCATACAAATGTTTTAATGGCATTAGGAGAAGAATTCGTAATAATTTGTTTGGATACAATTTCTGATTTAGATGAAAGAAATAATGTAATTGAAATTTTAGAAAGTACTGAAAAAGAAATTATAGAAATTACACTAGATCAAATGATGTCATTTGCTGGAAATATGCTACAAGTGAAAAATAAGGATGGAAAAACATTTTTAGTAATGTCCGAACAAGCTTTTAAATCACTTGATCAAGATCAGATAGATCAAATCGAACAATATACTTCAATATTATCCATTCCATTATATACTATTGAAAAATATGGAGGAGGTAGTGCAAGATGTATGATGGCAGAAATCTTTTTGCCAAAGCGATAAAAAAAGAAGAGGGTCCGTACTTTAACTTACCCTCTTTGTTTATCACACAATCCCAAAAACTAAGTGCAATATTACAAATTTTATACCACAATTGAAATAATGTTTTTTATATATATTTTTAATTAAGATACGATTTTTTTGTATTAAAAATAAATGTTATATATAATTCATTATCAAATAATTGTTACAACAAATAAAGTTTAAAAACATGATTAATAAAAATTTTCAATTTGCTATAATTGGTTATGGAAAAATGGGTAAAACTATCGAATCCATCATAAAAGATAAGGGATATCCTGCACCAATCCTAGTCAATAATACTGAAAGTCTTTCTAAATTATTAGATCAGACAATTGATGTAGCAATTGAATTTTCAAAACCAAATGTGGCTGTTCAAAACATTAAATATTGCATTGAAAATCATATTAATATTGTATGTGGAACCACTGGGTGGCTCGACCAAATTGATGAAATTGCTTTTCAAGCTATTAAATCAAATGTAGGTTTTCTATATGCTTCTAATTTCAGTATTGGAGTAAATATATTCTTTGAAATCAATCGAAAATTGGCTTCTTTAATGAACAATCAACCGAATTATGTTGCATCTATCAAGGAAATACATCATACTCAAAAGCTAGATTCACCAAGTGGAACAGCTATTACTTTAGCAAAAGATATAATTGCATTTAATCATAAATATAATCAATTCGAAGAATCTAATTTGGTAGATTCTAACACTATAAAAATTGAATCTGAGAGAATTGGAACAGTTCCTGGTACTCATATTATTTCCTATCACTCTGATATAGACTCTATTACGATTGCTCATGAAGCTCATAATAGAATGGGATTTGCTGCTGGAGCAGTGCTTGCAGCAGAATGGATGGTAGGTAAATCAGGAATATTTTCTATGAAAGATGTTTTAGGGATTTAATTTTAACAAATTAATTCAGAACTGGCAATGCTATATAACCCTTAAATTGTTGATCTTCTTCATTTTGAAAATCAGAATAATCATGAATTACATTATATAAGGTATCTCTTTCAATTGGTGTCTTCCCTACTCTTTT
>Ga0116191_1000381_pt1 | contig 41129 bp, 52 predicted proteins | sample AD_UKC111_MetaG_FD_89897 | JGI IMG/M metagenome (GOLD analysis project Ga0116191, IMG submission 89897) | Active sludge microbial communities of municipal wastewater-treating anaerobic digesters from Hong Kong - AD_UKC111_MetaG | ecosystem: Engineered > Bioreactor > Anaerobic > Digestate... | reverse complement strand
TGACGGTTCATAACCACACTTAACCAAGCATTATAAGCCAAAACCAAGCACAGAGTAAATAGTGTCTAACGCTTCGCACTTACAGCTTGGTTCGTTTATACTGCCAGAAATGAACCGTCAGCCATCTTTTCCTTCCTTGCTCAAGCCTGCTAAGGCAGGATAATTCTTCTTGCCGAAATGATATTCGGCAGAGATTGAATCTCTCTAATTACATTATCTTCAACCTCTTTATCGAGGTCAAGCAGAGATATTGCCATACCTCCTATCTCTTCCCTTCCGAAATGCATACCGCCTATATTGATGCCCCTTATGAAAAATACATTTCCGATGCTTGCGATAACGCCCGGTTTATCTTGATTGTATATGAGAAGCATGTAACCCTTAAGGTCAGCCTCCAAATAAATGTTGTTGATCTTAATAAGGCGAGGCTCCTTTTTGCCAAAGAGAGTCCCGTAAACACTGTTTTCACCTTTATCGCCCTTTACCGTTATTACGAGCAAAGAGGTGAAGTCTTCCTGCTCCACTCCCTTGATCTCTCTGACCTTTATGCCGCGGCTCTTTGCGACCAGTGGCGCATTAACGTAATTTACCCCTTCGAGTTGTTGACTGAGGATGCTTTTCATTATACCCTGTGTGAGGATTTTCGTATCTAATCCTGATATTTCACCCATATACTGGATTTGAATCTCCTTGATGGGAAACTCAGTTATCGTTGACACAAGAGTACCAAGATTTTCAGACAGCTTAAGATAAGGAGAAATCTGTCTTGCGGCTTCAAGCGACACAGACGGTGCGTTTACACTGTTTTTGATTACACCGTTTTTGAAATAATCAACGATCTGGTTCGCTATATCGATTGCAACCTTGTCCTGTGCCTCTTTTGTGGATGCGCCAAGGTGGGGTGTACATACAGTTTTATCGGAAATAACAAGTGGGTTGTCTGCAGGAGGTGGTTCCTGGTCAAAGACATCGAGGGCTGCACATGCAACGTGACCACTTTCAAGTGATTCAAGAAGGTCTTTTTCATTAACAATCGGTCCTCTTGCTACATTGACGATTATCACGCCCTTTTTCATCTTTGCTATGGCATCTTTGTTTATTAGATTTCTTGTATCTTTTACAAGAGGCACATGGATGGCGATAAAATCACTTTCCTTGAGAAGTGTATCAAAATCGACAAGCTCTATGCCCTTGCTCTGTGCAAATTCTTTTGATACATAAAGGTCATACGCAATGACCTTCATTCCAAGGGCCAATGCCTTTTCTGCCACCAGCGAGCCGATATTGCCGATACCTATGATACCAAGGGTTTTTTCATATAGCTCTATACCCATCAGTGCCTTTTTTTCCCATTTCCCCTGCTTCATTGTTCTATCGGCATATGCTATCTTTCTTGCCGCTGCAAACATAAGCGCAATAGAATGTTCCGCTGCGGCGAGCGCATTGCCCTGTGGCGTATTCATCACAACGATGCCTTTTTCGGTAGCCGCTGCAACATCCACATTATCTACACCGATACCAGCCCGACCTATAACCCTAAGCTTATCGCCTTTTTCGATAATCTCTTTTGTTGCCTTTGTGGCACTCCTCACGATCAATGCATCATAATCCCCAATAATTGCCTGCAGTTCATCGCCTTTCAAGCCAGTCTTAACATCTACCGTAAGGTCGTTTGACTTCATAATATCCACTGCCTTATCTGACAGTGCGTCCGCAATAAGTACTTTAATCATCGCTGTCTCCTTTTATAGGTCCTTCAATACATTGATAGCCGCCGAAACGCCTTTGCCCATATCGAATTGATAACCAAGGTCTTTAAGTGTAAACTCTAAAGCAGATACGGCCGTAAGAACATCATATTTGTCAGCATATCCGAGTGTAGCAATTCTGAATATTTTCCCTTTTAGTTGATCCTGTCCGCCAGCGCCTGTAACCCCATATTTTTGCCAGAGGGTTTTATAGATTTTTTGACCATCAATACCTTCAGGCGCATAGATCGCTGTAACCGCAGGGCTCGGCGATTTTGCAAAAATCTTAAGACCCAAAGCAGATGCACCCTCTCGAGTAGCCTTTGCGAGGATTTCTATTCTTTTGTAAACGTTTTCAAGTCCTTCTTCTTTTATCATCCTAAGAGATTCCCTGAGACCAACTATAAGAGAGATCGCAGGGGTAAAATTAGTCTGGTTTTTCTGTAGATTTGTAAGTTCTTTTGCCCAGTTGAAATAGAACTTTGGTATTTTCGATGTTTTATTAAATTCCCATGCCTTGTCACTCACCCCTGCAAAGGCAAGCCCAGGTGGCAGCATGAGCGCCTTCTGAGAACCGCTCACAAGGATATCAATGCCCCATTCGTCCATTGGCAACTCAAAAACACCTACACCTGTGATACCATCAACTACCATGAGCGTATTTGGATAGTTTTTTACAATTGCTGCGATCTCTTTCACCGGGAATTTGGCGCCGGTCGAAGTTTCTGTAGCCTGAATGTATACAGCCTTTACATCAGGGTTCGCTTTAAGTGTTTTCTCGACTTCAGCAGGTTCGAGAATCTCTCCCCATGGGATATCAATATTTATCGCTTCAACACCATATGCCTTACATATATTTGCCCATCTCTCTCCAAATTTTCCACTTCTTACACATATTGCCTTGTCTCCGGGGGAAAGCATGTTGGTAATAGCGCCTTCCATAGCTCCGGTTCCTGAAGATGCAAATATCAAAACCTCATTTTTTGTTCCGAACAGATATTTAAGGTTATCCCTTACCTCCTGGACAACCTCCTCGAATAGCGGATTCCTGTGGTGTATTATCGGTTCAGCCATTTTTAGTAACACTTCCGGTGGTATTGCTGTTGGACCTGGTGCAAGTAAGTATCTCTTCTGCATTGTAAACCTCCTTGATTTAATAAACGTTTATCCTGAATATCAGCATTCAACGAAAAGTAAAATTCTTATAGAATTTTTAACGGTATTAAAACACAAAAACCTTTTTTAAATGCTGGCTGCTTACTTCTAACAACTTAAAATAAGTGTAATTTTTTACCAAAATCATATCTAAAAGACAAGAAAAATGATATGTATTCCATAATGGAAATGTTTTTGACCATGTGTTATATTTACTCCTATGAAAAGAATATACTTTGATCATGCTTCAACAACACCAGTCGACAGCAGGGTACTTGATGCTATGCTGCCTTATTTTACAGATTATTTTGGAAACCCTTCGTCTATACTTATAGAAGAAGGTGGCATACCGCATAAGGCAGTCGAGGATGCCCGTGAAAAAATAGCCAGACTCGTAGGGGCACAGATGAACGAAATCATTCTCACCTCATCTGCCACCGAATCAAACAATTTGGCGATAAAGGGTTTGGCGCTTGCAAACAAGGATAAAGGCAAACACATACTCTTTTCTGACATTGAACACTTTTCGATCATGAATCAGGCTGATTTCATGAGAAATCTCGGATTTGAAATAGATTTTATTAGGGTCGATAATTACGGTGTAATTGATATGGATGACCTCGTAAAAAAGGTCAGGAAGGATACAGTTCTTGTTTCTGTAATGCATGCAAACCTCGAGATTGGAACCATTGAACCCATAAAAGAGGTCGCTTCATTTTTGAAGGGGCGCGATATTGTCTTTCATTCCGACGGTGCCGGAACATGTGGAAGAATCCCTGTTGACGTTAAAGACCTCGGGGTAGATTCGATGACGATCTCTCCTCATCAATTTTATGGGCCAAAAGGTGTTGCCGCCCTCTATCTAAAAAATGGTGTGCGTCTTAGTTCAATTATGCAGGGAGGTTTACAGGAAATGGGATACCGTGCAGGCACCGAGAACGTACCTGGCATTGTAGGTTTCGGTGAGGCCGCCCGTTTTGCGATGGAGGAGATGGACGAAAGGGTGCATAGACTGGCGACGCTTGGGAAAAGATTGTGGGATGGACTCGAATCAACAATAGATTATTTACATTTTACCGGACATCCCAAGAAAAGGCTGCCAGGGCATGTAAGTTTCTGGATTGAGTTTGTAGAGGGGGAATCCTTGTTGTTGTGGCTAAACTTAAACGGTATCGCCTCTGCAAGCGGCAGCGCATGTGCTTCAAATATGATGGCTGTCGACGAAACAGGCTTAAAGGCATCGCATGTGCTTACAGCGGTCGGTGTCCCGCCGGAAATATGTCATGGTTCTATCACCTTTAGCCTTGGAAAGGATAACACCCCTGAAGAAGTGGAGCATCTGCTTTATGTAATACCTGGAATCGTAAAAAGATTAAGGGATATGTCTCCACTTTATGCTTCATTTAAACAACGGGAAGATAGACACAATTAATACATAGCAATAACGATTATAAAAAGGAGGTAGCATTATGCCAGGGCCATATAGCGATAAAGTGATGGATCATTTTATGAATCCGAGAAACATGGGTGAAATCGAAGATGCCGACGGTGTCGGTGAAGTGGGCAATCCGTCTTGTGGAGATGTCATGAAGTTGTACCTTAAAATCCAAGACGACAAAATAGTTGATGTAAAGTTTAAAACATTCGGTTGCGGTGCAGCCATTGCTTCAAGTAGTATGACAACTGAACTTATAAAAGGCAAGACCATCGATGAGGCGCTTAAATTATCAAACCAGGCCGTTGCAGAGGCTTTAGGTGGACTACCTCCTGCAAAGGAACACTGCTCAGTACTTGCTGAAGACGCACTCAAAGCAGCCATTGAAGACTACAGGAAAAAAAAAGGATAGAAATTTTTTAAAACTAATCCTTATTAGCTCACAGCGGTTATTGGCATAATAAAACATTTGCCCTGACAATAGATAAAAAGCTATTCAGTGAAAACCTATTCAGGAGAACAAAAAAAGATGAAACAGAAAATCACAATAGTATGCATCTTGCTTTTCTTGACAGCTCTTTTTAGTTTGCCGCTTTATGGAAAAGATGTAATGTCTAAGCCAAAGGAGTTCGGAGTCTATATAAAAACCGACAAAACCTTAGTGAGGTTATTGCCCAACATGGTCTTTGACGAAAGGGGGATATTTTTCATCGAAAGCAATAATCCACAGCGTTTTGCACTAAAAGACATAGATTCTTTTGTCATTTACGGACAATATGACTTAAGCGTCCTCACATTAAATTCGCTTCTGTTCTTTCAGACTTCACCACTTGGCAAACCACGTTATATATTTGGAAAAGAAACCGATATCAATGTGAAAAAACAGGGTAAGGATTTTTATTCAGTTAAACAAAAAGGCCTTCTCAGCAGGGGATATCACTGCCTCTGGATTAATGATACAGCCTGGGATTTCGTCATAGAGTAAAGGATTCCAAGATGAATAAATACCAGGGGTGTCGGCGCCACGGTACATAAAACAGATATTCCTGTATCCAGAAGCTACCTAATTTGCAGGATTCCTGTTTTCGCATGAATGACAATAAAATGAAATTACGGCACTTTTGCAAAGGTCTCCATCTGTTAAATTTAGGCTACCTTAAATTTTTAAAAGGTGGTGATCTGAGATGGCAAAAAAAAGGTTGATATTTGTATTTGACAATATGCTTTCATTTTGGGATATTTAAATTAGCGTTTTAAGTCCATCCGGGACAATTTGTGTGAGACGAACTTGTGATATATTCAAAATCCGTTGAGGGTAAGTTGCAACACTAAACTAATCGAGGAAAACTGTGATATGAAAAAGATCGGCTTCTACTTTGTAATATCGGTTGCTTTTATCGCTGTTTCATTGGGTGGTTGCGGCTCTCAAGCGCTTTTAAAGAAAGAAGACATCGCTCCGTCTCCCCCTCTGGCAAAGGTCATGGCGCCTGAAACAAAAAGAGAGGTTCCCGTTGCACCACCTGCACAGGCCTCAGGACATGAGATAAAAAAGGAAGTAACACTACCACCACCATCAATTCCTGTCCCAGCTCCTAAAAAGAAGAAAAAGGGCTAACCTATGTTCCCCGATGTAATAGTTGATATAGCGGCGGCTTTGATATGTTTTGCAGCAACGTGTCATCCTGTATTGGTAGGCGTTGATACACCGAGGGGTGAGTTTCAACTCATCCATTACACCACACCTGACCCAGGCTATGGGGGCGATATACTTTCATTCAAGGAAACAAAGAATTATCTATACTGTATCCATCGGGTGATCGATGTGCCCGGTCAAAAAAGGCTTGAACGCCTGAAAAGTCCTGATGCAAATCGCCGCAACAAGATAACGGGCGGATGTATCAATGTAGACCCCAAAGTATACGAGCAGCTTGTAAAATGCTGTTATGCTTCAAAGCTGATTATCAAATGAATCATTAACCTAATGCTATTTTTTTATCTTTGAGCCCTCTTGCACTCCCCTGATAACCATTAGTTTCTTTAACGTCTCTTGAGAACAATCCGTTTAGCTGACAAAACATTTCGGTTCCTTTTTTCTTCAATTTCAACCCAAAACCTTTGTTATTCTTTTTGTTTATTTTTAAACACCAATTCAGGCTTTTTGAGGAATACCTCTGTATCGGGCGGTATGGGTTCAGTGAGCCATACGTTACCGCCGATGACAGACCTTGCGCCTATGACAGCCCTTTCTCCGAGGATTGTGGCATTGGCATAGATAATAACGTCATCTTCAATCGTGGGATGGCGCTTTTTATTCCTGAGCGATTCGCATTCTTCCTTTCCAAGGGACAAGGCACCAAGCGTTACACCCTGATAGATGCGTACACGGTTACCTATAGTCGTTGTCTCACCTATTACGACACCTGTTCCGTGATCGATAAAGAAACTTTCTCCTATTACAACACCGGGGTGGATGTCGATTCCGGTGCGGCTGTGAGCGTATTCCGTCATAATCCTTGGAATCAAGGGAACCTTATTTTTATAAAGAAAATGTGCAATGCGGTAGACAGTGATTGCAAAAAGACCCGGATAACAAAAGATGATCTCATCGAAATGTTGAGAGGCAGGGTCTCCTTCATAGGCAGCACGAACATCCTTTGAGAGTGCCTCCTGTAAATCCGGGATTGCCTCTATAAATCTCAAGGCAATCTCCTGGCTTCTATCCTCGCATTTTGTACATGGCTGGTTAAAACGGATGCAGTCGTGCCGGATGGCATAGGCGATCTGTCCCGCAAGGACATCAAAAAGCTCCGTCACCTCTTCGCCGAGATAATACTGTACGTTTACTTCATCAAGGCGTTTGTTTGAAAAATACCCGGGGTAGAGAACTGGGAAAATCTTGTAAATTATTCCGATGATTGCACGCCTTGAAGGGATAGGTTCTGGCCCTATGTGATGAAAACGACCATCCTTGTTGTAGCGTAAGTTGATATCTTTTATTATGGAGGGGATCCTTGCCCGCAAATCTTGTGTAGCCCTAATCTCATCTTTACATTTATCCTGCATTTCCAAGTCTTCCATGATTTATGTTTCCTCCTACGGGTTCGCACAAACAGCCTTGTCTGCTGTCCAGTATGGTGACATGTCTCTCAGCCTTTCGATGATTGGGGGCAGGGTGTCAATCACAAAATCGATCTCCTCAGATGTATTATAAACGCTCAAACTGAATCTGACCGAACCATGTGCCATCGTATAAGGCACACCCATAGCACGAAGTACATGGGATGGCTGAAGTGAGCCCGACGTACAGGCAGAACCCGAAGAGGCGCATATGCCATATTGATCGAGCAAAAGAAGGATGCTTTCACCCTCTACAAACTCGAAACTGATATTTGAAGTGTTGGGTAAACGTGGCGAACGCCCGCCATTGACCTTGACATTTGGAATACGTTTCTTGATTTCGCCTTCGAGCCTGTCACGAAGCGCCCTCACATGACCGTTTTCTCGAGCAAGGTTTCGACCTGCAAGCTCACATGCCTTCCCAAGACCAATTATTGCCGGTGTGTTTTCTGTGCCTCCCCGGCGACCCTTTTCCTGATGACCACCTATAAGGTAAGGGGAAAAACGTGTGCCTCTTCGTATATACAAAACACCTATACCTTTCTGTGCGTGTAGCTTATGTCCAGAAAAAGAGAGCATGTTAACCACATTGTTTTTCATATTTACCGGCATTTTACCTATGACCTGAACCGCATCAGTATGAAAAATTATCCCCTTTTCCTGAGCAAGCTGCGCCGCTTTTTCTACAGGGAATATGACGCCCGTTTCATTGTTCGCCCACATAATACTCACTACAGCGGTATCTTTGGTAAGGCTTTTTTCATATTGGTCCATATCAAGGTTTCCATCGCTGTCCACATCAATGGTGGTTATCACATAACCCTTTTCTGAAAGATGCTCGCATAATGCCTTTACCGCCGGATGTTCAACCCTCGTTGTCACTATATGCCGTTTTCCGGGGTTCACATCAAGAGCAGACATGATGGCTGTATTGTCGCTCTCTGTCCCGCAACTCGTAAACACGATTTCATCAGGTTCAGCACCAATCAATAATGCAGTCTTTTCACGTGCCTCATGCAGTTTTTTAGCAACCTGGCCGCCAAACCTGTGCATGCTTGAAGGATTTCCATAATATTGACTAAAATAGGGGAGCATCTCTTCCAAGACCTCAGGGGCAACCATTGTTGTGGCGTTATTATCAAAATAGATTGTTTTCACAGTGATACCTCCTCAACGACAATTTCAGAAGAGACGAGCTCTCTCAGCTTCCACTCTACAAAACCCTTAAGGGTTGCCTGCGAGGCCTGACATGTAGCGCAGGCACCACGTGTAGCAACAAGCACCCTGTTGCCCACAATGTCGACCAGCTCTATATCTCCTCCGTCCTGTTTAAGTGATGGTTTTATTTCATGCTCGATTATTTCTTGAATGTTCTTTATCTTCTGAAGGTTGGTCAGTTTTGGTTTCACGATAGGTCTTTCTTCCCGTTTCTCTGCTGCATATACCCTGTCAATGATGGCCTTTATCTTCTCGTGGCAGTTTTTACAACCGCCCCCCGCCTTTGTATAGTTTGTCACCTCATCGATGGTGGTAAGATGATTCTGCCTTACGGTCTGCTCAATCTCACCTTCTGTCACGCCAAAGCAGACGCAAATGACCTCTTCATCAGGTTTTGTATGGCTTATCCCTCTGTAATGTTCAATAGCCTTTTCGAGCGCCTCCTGTCCCAAAACAGAACAGTGCATCTTTTCCGGAGGCAACCCACCGAGATAGTTTGCAATATCCTGATTGGTAATTTTCATTGCCTCCTCTATAGTCTTACCCTTTAACATCTCAGTAAGGGCTGAAGCAGAGGCAATGGCGCTTGCACAGCCAAAAGTCTTGAACCTCGCATCTTTGATACGTTTGTTTTCATCGAGCTTAAATGTCAGTTTGAGTGCATCTCCACAGGCAATAGAACCAACCTCTGCAACACCGTCAGGGTCTTCTATCTCACCGATATTCCTCGGATTCAGGAAATGCTCTCTCACTTTATCCGTATATTCCCACATAAAAAACTCCTTTCCATAATATGCCTATATCTTTAATCTGTTTTATCATGTTCCAAACTCAATGTCCCGATTTCTTTTTTATTGAATGTCCAGGACCCTTGCCTATCGTCCTTCCGATAGATTCTATTCTCATAAGGACACAACTTGCACACTGTTCGAGGTTTTCATCCACGCATGGCTTGCCTGGATAAAGAATGTAATCCTTTCTGTGCTCAATAGGGGTATTATTTGGCATAAATATGTTTGCGCCTCTCTGAAGCGCAAGATTCCTCCCCTCGCCGGGGAAAACCGCATCAAATGCGGTCGTAGCCGGAATATGCGCATCGGGGTTGAAGATACGCAAAACGGCTAAAGCCTTGAAAAACATCTCCTCGTCCTTTTCGTATGCATTCTTTTGTCCACCAAGGGGTGTGTCAGGATGGGGAATGAACGGTCCTATCCCAATCATATCAAGGTCAAGCTCACGGCATAGAAGTATATTGTCTGCCAGTATGTCGACCGTCTCTCCGGGGAGCCCTACCATGAATCCGCTGCCCGTCTGAATACCGAGTTCTTTCAATGCATACAAACATTCCAGACGCTCTTCGAGGCTACAGTCAGGGTGAAGACTTTCAAAAAGTCTTTTATCGCTTGTTTCAAACCTCAATAAATATCGATCCATACCGCAGTCACGCCAGTACTTGTATGTTTCATAGGGTCTGTTTCCAACCGAAAGAGTAACTGCAAGGTGCGTCTCCTCCTTTATTCTCCTTATTATCCAGCCTATCTCATCATCACCGATACCCGGGGTCTCGCCAGATTGAAGCACTACCGTTGTCTGCTGTACAAATTCCATAGCCCTTGCCGTGTCGAGTATCTCGTCCGCATTCATCACATAACGGTTCACTGATACATTCGACACCCTGATACCACAGTAGAGACAATCGTTGGCACAGATGTTTGAAAATTCAATAATGCCACGGATATACACCTCATCACCCATGTTTTTCTTCCTGATGTCATCGGCCTCTCTATAAAGCCTTTCTATGCCATCACCCTTGGTTGTAAGCAGGGAAACCGCCCTTGTTCTTTCGTCCTCGTCGAGTAAAATAGGTCTGTTTATTTTCTTGGCTGGCGTTTTCATAGTAGATAGTATACACCAAATCATAACCGAACATATTCGATTTTTATCATAATTTACAGGCTGGCATAAACTTGCAGAGTTATTTATCTGATATAGAAGTTACAGCAAGGTCTATTCATAAAATAATTCACGAATCTCGCTGACACTTACGCTTGACATGAGGGCATCCGTTACTGCATCCCTATGTTCTGGAAGAAAGCGCACACATACACCGCAATCGGTGCTTATATTCTTCGGTACCGGTATAATCTTGTGTGGTATTGACGCCTTTTTGAGTATCTTCTCTGCCTTTATCACATGACTAACAGAGTCGAAAATAGCAACACAATAAATTTGATCCTTTTTCATGGCTTGACAATTCTTCCCGCTGTGGATAGTGTACCCGCAATCTCGTACATATTGGACAAATTGCCGACACTTATTTTCCCGCCCAATTCGAAAAAATTCACACATGTTCCACAAACAAGGATTTTGACACCTTTTTCCTCGAGCACCTTCAAGTCATCTACGACCCCACTGTCCGCAGTTGCAAATCTAACACCCGTGTTATACAGGATTATAATATCAGGACGATGCTCAAGGTCAATGGTAGTATGAATAAATGACTTCATAAGGATTGCACCAAGCTCATCATTGCCGCTTCCCATTGCGTTCGATGCGATAACAAAGACCGTGGGTCCCTGTGCGGTTGCGTTTTTATTTTCGGCGCATGTATATTCTGTTGACGAAACTGTGTTCACCTGACTTCCAGGATTTTTAGTGATTTTGATACGGAATATGCCGTCAGGCTCCTCATTTGTCTCAACAGCACACCCCATTGATGTTGCAAAGCGTTTCACGTTTTCAAATGCAGTCTTGTTGTCAACAAGAACTGTCACCTCATCATTTGCTTCAAGCGCCTTCTTCGTTAAAAGAACCGGTTGTGGACAGGCAATTCCCCTTGCATTTATCGTCTCAGACATATCATTCCTCCATATTGAGATATCATTTGAGTCGTTTTCCATTTTTAGAGAGCATATCTATTGCATTAACGGCAACTGCAATCTCTTCTTCTGTTGTAAACAAGCCAAAGCTAAAACGCACTGTCCCATACGGAAACGTCCCAATCGTACGGTGGGCTGACGGGGCACAGTGAAGACCCGGTCTTGACATGATATGAAAATGCTCATCGAGATGATAAGAGACATCTGAAGGCGTCATCCCATCAATATTGAAAGACACCAATGAGGTGCGCATTGCAGCGTCGGGATTCCCATAAACCATTACACCTTCGATCGAGCTGATGCCATCCATAAACATCCTCGTCAGATCGATTTCTTTGTTGCGTATGTTTTCAATCCCTATGCCGTATATATAGCCTGCGGTTGCGCCGAGACCAGCTATGCCTATGGTATTAGGCGTTCCAGATTCAAAGCGGTCAGGCATAAATTCCGGATGTTCCTCAAATTCAGATCTGCTGCCTGTGCCGCCACGTTCAAGCGGCTCAACCGACTTCTCGAGACCCTTCCTTATATAGAACCCACCTGTGCCTTGCGGTCCGTAAAGCGATTTATGTCCGGTAAAAACCAGTATATCTATACCATCATTAATAACATCGATTGGCACACTTCCAACAGTCTGTGCCGCATCAACGCACAGTGTAATGGCGTATTTACTGGCTATATCGGCGATGGCTGCTATCGGCATTATTGTGCCTGTTACATTTGATGCATGTGTTATGATTATCATCCTCGTGTTGTCTTTTATTGAAGCTGTGATGTCATCAGGCGAGATATCCCCTGCAGGTGAGCACTGCACGACGCTTAGCTCAACCCCTTCCTTCTCCGCCGCGCGCAAAGGTCTCATAACAGAATTATGCTCCATGCTGGACGTAATAACATGGTCGCCTGATTTCAAAAAACCTCGTAATATCGTGTTCAAACCCTCTGTGGCATTGCGCGTGAAGACAACGCTGTCAGGGTCATCTGCACCAATTATTGATCCGATCACCTCACGTGTATCAAAGATTATTCGGCTTGCCTCAACAGAAAGTCTGTGGCCGGAACGTCCGGGGTTTGCCCCTACACCGCTGTTAAAATCAATCATTGCCTTTATCATCACATCCGGTTTCGGCCATGATGTAGCGGCATTATCAAAATATATAGGCTTCATCATCCACACATCTCCAAAAGCGCCTGCACACGTGTATATATCATAGCACGGTCACTTTCTGTAAAATCTGTTTCCACTTTTAAAAAGGGTAGATTGTGTTTATGTGGACATAGATTTACCGGAAGCACCGTTTCTGCTTCGGCAATCGTTTTGTTCGAAAAGGCACAGAGAAATACAGGAACCGCTCCAACAGCCCTTAGCAACTCTAAAAGGGCATACCCGCAATACATGCCTGCGACATGCGCCCCGGATTCCCTTTTGTTAACTACAAAATCAAGCACCCTTTCGTTTGGACTGTCAGCGTATTTATCGTTAAGAAGTGGTTCTATGTTCATCCCTATCCTTTTCTTATTGGAATATCATTCAAGATTGTGGTTTATGGTTGATAATTCCTGAATATATCACACTAACTTCCCCTTAAAATAGAGGAAATATATTTACATGCATATCGTTGATTAGTCAAATCGATATTATAAATGGTAAATGTCTTTAATATAAAATTTATCTATAAAGCAGTCTCTTTAACATTTTGTTTAGTCAGTATACCAATCCAAATGGCATAATGACATATCCTGATAAGTCTCGTGTGCAAACAATATCAAAGGTTCTTAATGGTCTTTATCAGGTCTCTGGTCGAATGGTCCTTAGGGTCACCAACGATTGCCACCTTGCCCCCATAAGAGATAACAACATCCCGTTCCGGCACATTGTCTTCCGTATAGTCTGTACCCTTTGCGTGTATGTCAGGCTTCAACGTCAAAAGGAGATTCTCTACGGTTGGTTCACTAAAGATAATCACATAATCGACACATCCGATAGCAGAGACAATCTCTGCGCGTTCCAGCGCAGGTGTTACAACATGTTTTCTCTTGCCGAGTCCTGTAACAGATGAATCGTCGTTTACAGCGACAACAAGCACATCCCCCAGCTCTTTTGCACCTTGCAGATATCTGATATGGCCAACATGGACAAGGTCAAAACAACCGTTGCCGAATACTATCTTTCTGCCTTTCCTTTTCTCATCATTTACGATTTTTTTTAGTTCCTCAAGATTATTGATGACCTGTCCCATAGTTCTCCATTGCCCTTTTAAGTTCTTCCGGACTAACCGTTGCTGTTCCACGTTTCATGACAACTATGCCTGCTGCATAATTTGCAATGCATGATGCCATATAATAATCTGCACCGCTTGCAAGTGAAAGCGTTAATGCAGCACAGACCGTATCGCCGGCACCTGTAACGTCTGTCACATCGTCTGTGCCGGAAATGGGTATGTGGAATGCCTCACCCGTTTTCAAGAAAAGACTCATCCCCTGATTCCCCCTAGTAATAAGGAGTGCGGATAAATCCATAAAATTCAATATCTTTTCGCCCACATCCCCGATTGAATGCGATTCTTCCAGACCTGCAAGCATGTACGCCTCTGATTCATTTGGCGTAACTATAGTCAGACCCTTTAGCGCCTTAAGATTATATCTTGAATCACCGACAACGATCATCTCCTTTGCCAACCGTCTCATATATCTAATTACATCATCGTCTATTGTGCCATGACCATAATCTGAAACAATAAATGCATCCATGTCAGGAGCCAATTCCTCTATCTTTTTCAATAATAATTTTTTTGCGCTCACCGGAATAGGCGTATCACTTTCTCTGTCGATCCTTATGACCTGCTGCTTTGACGTATTTGTGTCTCCGGCCAGTATCCTTGTTTTGGTTGTAGTAATTCCCTTGTATCGTATAAGACCGGACTGGTCTATCGTTTTATGCTGTAGAAAATATTCAAAAAGTTTGTTTCCATGTGTGTCGTTTCCTATGAACCCGAGCGGAAACACATTGGCACCAAGCGCCAACAGGTTACTTATGGTATTGCCGGCGCTCCCAGGAAATATCTTCTGACCTTCATATTTTACGACAACGACAGGCGCTTCCCTCGAAAGCCTGTATGGTTTTCCGAATATATATACATCAGCAATTATATCGCCAACAACACAAATCCTCTTTTCCCTAAATCTATCGATAATATTAATTGCACGGTTCGAGGGTTCGAGGGTTTGAGGATCCGAGTGGGATACGTTTGACCCCTTGACCCCTTTAACCCTTGACCCCTGTTTGTATATCTCTGCCCTCTGTCCTCTGTCCCCTGCCCCCTTGCTGCTATTCAAGTATCGCCTCCATTTTTTTGAATACTGTTTCCGGCATAATCTGCTTCATACACCCATGATCCCTTTCACACACCTTCTTGTTGCATGGCCGACAAGGTACATCAGCGCTTAAAAGATGTGTACAAGCACTCGGATAATCGGTATATCTTGCATCCATCGGACCCAAAAGCACGACAGTAGGAACAAAAAGGGCAGCAGAAATATGGCGAGGACCCGTATCATTTGATAACACCAAAGATGCGTGCGAAATACAAACCTTCAAGTCCCTTATATCCATATCCCTTATCTCTATACCCCCTTTTTGTGTTGAACCATCATAAACCTCTTTTGCCAACCCCTTCTCATTTTTTCCCGGTAAAAGGTAAACCTTCATCCCTAATCTTTTTACAACCATATCGGCAAGCTCGGAAAAATAGACAGGCGGCCAGCATTTCGAAGAACCGTATTGCGCACCGATAACAAAAACGACATATGGTTTGTCTATATCTGTGTATTGTTCGTTATATCTTTGTTCCTCGTCATGTGCTACGGCAAGCAATGGGGCTTCTTGTTCTGCGCGCCTACCACCCATTTCATCAATAATACGCATATAATGCTCTGTCGTCGGTTCTAAAGTCAGGGCCTCTGGAACAGGTTTTGTAAGCATAAAACCCCTTTTGTTTCTTGCATACCCCGTTCTTTCTTTTATTCCGGCCATATAAAACAGTAGTGCCGAGCGGAAGGAGTGTGGCAATAAAATGCCCCTTTTAAATCCGGATTTTTTTAGAAATGATACAGCATCAAAGAACGAAACAATATCCTTTTTATCCAACGGGATGAATCGGTCAAATAAATTGAGACCATTGTAAATATGAATAGCGCTACTCTTGCCGATCCCCCAAATTTCACCGAGCACAGAAATCCTCAGCGATTGTAAAAATGGCACAGCCATCACCATATCGCCAATCCAGTTAGGCAGATATACTATCGTCTTTCCAGTCACTTCGAACGCCCATAAATGGGTTATATTTTACGGTGTAGTGAAGAACACCCTTTTCATCCATTTCCTTATCTAACATATTCGACTGTTCTATGAAAAGTTTTTTATTCTCAAACCATGTGTCCTTGCCGGAAGCCTCCACGATTTTAAGCAATTCTCTGTATCTATTTTGTCCGTCCATATTGGCATATCCGTTAACAAACAGACAAAACATCGATTTCAGCTTATCAACTAAAAGGTTGACGTTTTCTTTGAGCAGCATACACGTCTCATCGGTGAAATTATCAAGCGCACGCATCTTTTCAAAATCTATCAGATTTGCTTCCTTTGCAATATCGTAAGCCCTGGTTCCTACAAAGGGGAAAAAGAGCGACCAGCGCACCCTCCCTGGCTGAACCCTTGCTATAAGGTCAACGGTCTCAAAAATATCCTCCGGCTCTTCGTGCGGAAGCCCCATCATAACAAATGCAGATGTATGTATGCCGTGTTTGTGCGCAAAACCAAAGGCACGTTCTATGTCTCTATTTGACATATAACGGTTCAACACACCCCTTCTTATACGGTCGCTCCCACTTTCAAGACCGAATTTTACAATCCTGCAACCTGCTTCTTTGAGTACATGTGCAACATCATCGTCAAATATCTTTGCATGGGCATTGCAAACAAACCCAATATTCGTAATACACCTATATTTTTCAGAAAATTCATAAAGCCATTCCTTGTCGAATGTAAAGATATCATCGTCGAAAATAAACATATTTATACGTTTATAGTGTGTCAACAGATAATCAATCTCGGATATTACCTCGTCAACAGTATGGCGACGCATATAGTATTTTGGAAGATGGCCATGATCCTTGTAAAGCTTCATGATTTTATGGTTCAGACAGTAAGTGCAGCGAAATGGGCAACCCCTTGAAGCAATGAGTCCAACCCATCCGTCCTTTGCATCGATCATCTGTTGGAAATCAAAAATGCTATAGTCTTTGAAGGGCAGTTTTGTAATGTCTATAAATGGTCTCAATGGTTCCTGGATAAATCGACCTTCATCCATATAAGCAAGGTTTTTCACGCCTTTTGCCGTACCCTTTTGTATGAACTCAAGGATCGCCTCTTCCCCTTCTCCTATACAAAGATAGTCCACAGCAGCTTCTGATATGGTCCCAAGTGGGTCCATCGTAGGATGTATGCCGCCAAATACAATGGGGACATCACAATAACCTTTGATGCTTCGAGCAATATCCGTCGAATATTTATACTGGTTTGTTAAAACAGAGAAGCCTATCACATCTGGCCCTATAGATAACACGTCCTTTTTGATCCTCTGTAAATCGAGCGGGTAACCAAGCTTATCGTTTATATTCAATAAATACGTCTCGATGTTATGTGCTTTTAAAAGGCCTGAAATATACGATATTCCATAATTAAAACCGATTTGCGCATGCAGGTTGGGGTATATAAATAAAAATTTCATATGACTGGATTACTCCCTTCTTGGTCACTGGATTTTAAATGCCGGCCAGAATTACTGTCTGGCATCTCGGAAACCAACGTCATCTGTTTTGCCGTATCTTTTTAATATTGCTTCAAATACCTCATCAACTCCAATATCGTTGAGACACTTTTTGTCTTTACAATCTTTGTTTTTACAAGGGCTACACAACAGGTCCTTACGGATCACAGTGCAATTTTTACCATATGGTGCATTGATTTTCACATCCGTGGGGCCGAAGACCGCCACCAAAGGGCAATTTGCAAACGCAGCAAGGTGCATGACCCCTGTATCTCCACCTATATACATATCAATTCTTTTCAAAAGGGCAAAAAGTTGAGGTACGTTTGTAGGGCACGAGAGCACTGCTGTATTGCCCGACAGTTTCAACAGGTTTTCGGCATCTCTTTTTTCACCAGGACCCCAGAGTATCAAGACTCGGGCGCCTATCTTATCGTTGATCATCCTTATGATATCTCCGTATCGTTTCAGGCTCCACCTCTTGTAAAAACCGCTTTTGCTTGAAAATGGGTTAACGGCAAACACCGGTTTTGTCAGGCCCTCGTTCGAAAAAAAGTCGTCAATATATGTATAGCAATGGTCAGGCACAGTAAGCGTTACCTCTGGTATATCATTATTTGCGCCAAGATGTCCTGCAATAAGCATATTACGCTCTACCTTGTGCATCCTCTTATCCTGTGCCGTTATCTTTTCCCCATAAAACAGATGGCTCTTCTCCTTCGCATACATTTCACCAAAACCAATCCTTCTTTCGCCCCTGGAGAGCTTTGAAAATATCGCACTTTTTATTATTCCGTGAAAATCGGCAATCACATCGTAATCAATAGCCCGAAGTTTTTTAACAAAACCGGTTAATTCGCGTATCCCCCTCACGAGGTCGCTTTTCTTAAAAGCACGTGTTATATCGTGCCGAGGAAATTCAATTACGTCGTCTATAAAATCCTGATGAGAGAGCAGTTGACTCACCGAGCCTTCAACAAGCCAAGAGATATGCGCATCCTCGAAGGTATTTCTGATTGCAACAACGGCTGGAACACACATAAGGACATCGCCCAGTGAACTTAACCTTATAACAAGGATCTTATGCGGATTCGGCATCTTTCAAAATCTTTAAAAGATGTGGAGGTATTGAGGTAGTTTTTTTCTCGCTGTTTATACAGATATGTCTTGTTTTTCCCGTAACAACAAGCGCTCCGTCCCTGTATATTTCATAATTGAAAGTAAGTCCTCTTGACTTTATATCAGAAATACTCGTTCTTACTATAAGAAGGTCATCGTAAGTTGCAGAATTATAATATTTTGCCTCAAGGTTCACCACGACAAGATGGTAGCCCAACTCTTCAAAACTCCTGTATGCAAACCCCTTTTCCCTCATATACTCACTTCTTCCTATTTCAAAATAGATGGGATATGTGCCGTAATACACTATGCCCATTTTATCGGTATCAGCATAACGAACCCTGACAGGCACATCTACTGGTTTGGTTTTTTGTTGATCGTCCATTGTTCAGCGTATCCTTCCTTTTAAAATTCAACACCCGCAACACATGAAGTGCCACGGGTTTCATGCCCCCATGCTTAGCCATTCATTCTGTGTTCTTTGTCTTATTAAAGCGCCCTCATAAATTCGGGTCTGAGAAGTGAGGGGTCTCTCTGGTCTAATACATGTTTGATGGCACGCAAAGTCTTTTCTTTGTCTTCGGGTAACCATGCCTTCACAGGAAGATAATTTGAGGCATGATTCGAGGCGAAATAGGTGTGCGTGACATTCGTGTTGCTTATCATGATGGCGAGCTCTTCAAGTAATTGATAAGGATCTGGGACCTTGAAGGTGCCCTTTTTAACTTCATCGGCAAGAACAGTGCCGGGCACGAGGATCACACTCAACGCACCTGCGTAATCAGGGTCGATCCTGCTTAAGAATTTACCCGTCTCAGCTGCATGGATACTACTTCTTTCAACACCTCCCAATCCGAGCAAAACGGTTACTGAAAGCAAAATACCTGCTTCCTTAACCCTTTTTGCAGCCTCCGCCGTCTTGTCGAGCGTGGTGCCTTTGCAAACCCTGTCAAGGGTAACCTGGTCACCAGATTCCACGCCAAGATAAATAATGCCTACTCCAAGCCTTTTTAATTCCTTGAGGTCTTCCAGTGATTTTTTCAAGATGGATTTGGTATTGCCGTAAACGCCTATTCTTTCGAGTCTGGGAAATGCATCCCTTATCATCTGAACAATAGGGACAAGCCTCTTCTGGGGTATTATCAGGGCATCACCGTCTGCGATAAAAACCTTTCTTATATAGCGTGCATATGCCTTTGCCTCTTCTACGTCTTCCTTTACCTCTTCATAACTTCTGACCCTGAATTTTTTATCCTTGTAAGAACCACAGAAAGTACACTTGTTGTGTGAACACCCTATAGTAACCTGAAGAATGAGGCTATCTGCCTCGCTTGGCGGTCTGTAAATCGAACCTTCGTATTTCATCTTTCAATCCTGTATAGTTTTTCGCCTTCTCTTAAAAAGCCGTATTTTTTTCTCACTACCTCTTCGAGGTAGCTGTCATCTTTTTGAAGTCTTTCAAGTTCACGCATCAGTAACGCATTTTCCTGGTCTAACCTTTTTATCTCAGCATTAACACGTCTTATTTCCATTTTTGTTTTAACCAAACCAAGGATGCCCCCCTCTGTAAAAACAAGAGAGAAAAGCATCGCAGTGACTAACAACATTAAACCGTATTTTCTTATGGCATCATCAAGCATTTCTATATAACAATAATAATTGCATATAGATAAAATGTCAACCTTAATTAACGAGATAAATGGCGCACAGCAAATAAGCGATTAATATACACTTATCGATTTATCAATATCATTGCACATCAAACGGACAGTGCCTTATTATATGGACTTCTCCCATCCCTGTCCGAAATCGGCAAGAGGTTTTATTTCATAAATCTCAAAGTCAACGGCAGCATAGACCATTTTTGCACCGGCCTCACCCGCTACCTTTGCGATTTGAGCCTTCATATTGTCAAGTTTCGGTCCAGATGTCTGTGAGTCGACCATTTTGACATATATCCTCACACCCTTCCATTCGCTTAAGGTGTTTCCAGGTTCCATAATCATAAAAACCGCATAAGGGTTTTCCTGGAGATATGCATAGGTTCTGTTTTTACCTATACCCATCGTTATGGTCTTGTCATCTATCATCTGTGGTGAACCAAAGTATGCCACATTCACCTTGCCCTCTTTATTGGCGGTGCTCAGGCAGCCAAGCCGGGGTCTTTTGTTGAAGTATTCCATTAATTTTGATGACATGAAACACCCCCTTTATTTATTTTGGTAATTTTTTTTAATCTCCGACAGTGTCGCAAAATGTTTACGTTCTTCCTCGATAATCTTATCGATCTGTTCATGGTGCTTTGGTGCAACAAACTGTTTTGCCTCCTGATAATAAAGAATAGAATCGAGCTCCCTCTGTATTGCAAACTCAAGCGCAGAAAGAGTATCGTGTACGTTCTTTAACTGTCCGTCTTTCACGTCTTTTGTGAAGATTACCTTGTTGTCGATGTAGTCGCGAAGATATGCCATATATTCTCCGGTATATCTTTCAGGCGGCCTATATTCGTCTATTTTTGCCAACATGTCCTGAAAGATCCTTTTGTGTCTGATCTCCTCATCTGCGAGTCGATCGAAAAGCTTTCCTGTTTCTTTATCATCAGCCATCATCGCTGCTTTGTGGTAAAACAGCTCACCGTCTTCTTCAACGCGAATTGCAAATTGAAATACATCGCTTGCCTGTAAAAAAATACTCATATCTGTCCCTCCTATATTAAATTTATGTTGATTACCTAACCTTCATAATAACCGAATGGGATTTTCCGCTATCAACCTCCCTTATCCTCAACCTTAGCTCCTTTGCCTGTGCCGCCTCTCCAGGAAAGAAAATAAAACCATATGCAATCTGGTTAGATGGTATGGCCTTGTTCTCGAGCGAACCCTTCTGTAAATCCTGACGTATTTTATCCTGTGCATCCCTATCAAACAATCCGGCTGCACCGCCAGCTGTGGCGCCCGCAGCTGCACCGACCGCCGCACCTTGTAGTGCGGCATTACCAACGTTTGTGCCCGTAACAATCCCAACTGCAGCCCCTATCATGGCACCTGCGATACCTGCGAAAACACCACCTTTCGCTGCCTTAGGAGCAACCTCACCATATTGGGTCTTTTTTGCAATCCTCTCATAGGCAAGGTTTGCATCAAGAATAGACCAGATATTGTCTTCAACATCAACCAGAAATGTCTGGCCTGGCAAGATTTCAATTGGATGTGGGCCTTTATTGTCAAATATAACCTGAACCGGGATAACACCTGAACCTATAATATCAAAACCATAAACCGCTTCTGCCTCTTTGTTGTCGTTGAACATCTTGACCGCCACCGTCGCCCCGGCGACCTCTGTTGCATTCGGGTATGCAGAAGGCATCTTGAATGGAACAACCTGTCTTTGGTAGCTCTGACATGCCACCAACGAAAAAAAGATTAAACATATTACAAAAGGCCTGAAAAAGCCGCATTTTGTTGTCATCGCACTCCTCCTTACCGTTCATTATAGCACAGATGAGTTTATAAAAAGCTTTGATTATTGTCAATACAATCTCCTCTTTAGTGCATTTTCCATAAAAATGTTTTTTCATATTTTATTTGCAATATTTTCATTTTGTGACATAATTTATAAAAATCATGCTTTTGCTGATCAAATGGCTCATAATGACATTATCAGTTATGTTGGCGTCATATATAATCCCAGGTGTCAATGTAAAGGGATTCTTTACGGCAATGTGGGTAGCGCTTTTTATCGGCATCGTTAATGTGCTTATCAAACCCCTTCTAATGCTTATTACACTGCCCATAAATATTTTAACATTGGGTCTGTTCACATTTGTGATCAATGCGCTGCTTATACTGCTTGTATCATCGGTAATCAAGGGGTTTGAGGTAAAAGGATTTTGGATTGCCATGCTCTTCAGCATCGTGTTGTCTGTTATCAATTATTTCTTTGGACATATACTGGGAGCCAAATAAAGATGTCTCGATCGGTTATTCTTTATGGGTCTTAAAGTTTATATCGATTTCAGCATACTCGATACCTTGGCCTCGTCTCCCTCTGAAAGTAAAATAAACCCACCGAACTGGCGATCCATGAGGAATATCTGGAGGATGTTTAAAGACAATGAGATAAGCCTTGTAGCCTCATCTATTGATTTGGAGACAGACATTATCCTTTGGCTAAACAAGATGGGGTGCTGTATAACAGATACAATGAGGGCAATGGAGGCTATAAATGAGTTTGAAAGATGGAACATGATCGAAACGAATAACATACGAAAATGGAAACGTATCTTGTTGTTCTACGAACAGATAGATTTTCTCAAAGTCACAGAAGACCCTCTTTTAAGCGATGCAGAAAAAACACTCGAATCGTTTATTCAAAATGAGATACTTGATTTCAGAAAAGATGAACCGGAGTCTTTGCTTACTGAAGAAGATATAGGTATCCTGCAGGAATGTTCACAATCTTTGCATAACTGGTATAACGATATGTCCTGGAAAGACCTAAAGCGTACAGATTATCAGCTTAACTGGGAGATACTGTTCTCAGTGCTTGAAAGGCATAATATTGCAACAGCATTTGAAGGCGAAGAAGGGGAGAGAAACAGAAACCTTTTTGGACTTTGGAACAGAATTGTGGGATTGAGCAAAAAAAGCTCCGGCAGACTACCTTTGGATAAATCGCATATCGATTTTATACTTGCAACCGTCCTAAAAAAATATCAATTCAAAAGAGCAGGTAGGGATGTAAAACATATATTGAATTGTATAAAACACAAAATAGGTTTCTTTTTGACCACCGACGATAGACTAATCGAATCTTTCAATAGCAAAAAACATTTGTTCATGGGGTTACCTGAACCTGCTATAGTAAATTTTAACATCGTAAACCCATCCGAATTGGAAAAAAATTATAGTACATTCAAAAGGTCTTGACATAGTATATATAAATGTTAGAACATAAAAAAAATAACTAACAATTAAAAAAGAAGGGAGGTGAAAACATGAAGAAGATTTTTATGGTAATGTTTGCATTATTCATCAGCGTTGCATTTGTATCGATGGTTTTTGCACAGGCCAAACCGGCAGCACCGGAAAAACCCGCCCCTGCAAAGGCTGCTCCTGCACCTGAAAAGGCGGCTCCGGCGCCTGAGAAAGCTGCCCCTGCACCGGAAAAGGCAGAACCAAAGGCCGATAAACCTGCTGATAAGCCAAAACCCAAACCAAAGCCAGCCGGATTTTACGGTGAGGTAACAAACGTTGATGCCGCTGCGAAAACACTTACGGTAAAAACCAAGAAGGATACCGTCACATTCGACCTCGCAAAGGCAACTTTTAAGGGTTATAAGGATATAAGCGAGATCAAGGTCGGTGATAAGGTTGCTGCTAAGTATTCAAAGGATGGCATTGATATAAAGAAGATAGCTGCAGCTAAACCAGCGAAAGAAAAAAAGGAAAAGCCCGCAGCTAAGAAAAAGGGGTTCAAGGATATTGATGCAAATAAAGATGGCAAAATAACAATCGAAGAATTGACGGTTGTTTTTGTCAATGTCACGCCAGAAATGTTTAAACAATTCGATAAGAGCGGAGACGGCGCCCTCGATGAAAAAGAATTTAACGATGCATTAAAGGCAATGAAGTAAGTAATGTTTTTTGAAAACCCCGCCAGACCTATGCAGTTGGCGGGGTTTTTTCATATCTTTTCCCTCTTTATGACATCTCCTCTTACGCTTATAGTGATTGCCTCGATTGGCATGTTTTGACCTGAAAGCATCATCCCCTGTTTGACAATCAATGGCATCTTTGAACAACACGGCACCTCCATAATAAGCACCGTAACACCCTTAATGCGAGCCTCTCTGAATATCGCTGCAAACTTACCGATATAAGCTTCAGTATCGTCAAATTTTGGACATCCTATTAAAACAATCCTTCCCTTCAAAAAGTCATTGTGTAAATCAGGATAGGCTACAGGCGTACAATCCGATGCAACAAGAAGGTCAGCATCTTTGAGGAAGGGGGCTGTCGGTGGGACAAGCCTTATCTGAACAGGCCAATGTGTAAGTTGGGAGTCCTTTTCTGTATGCCTTGAAGGCCGGTTTATTTCTTCACATGAAGAATTGAACATCTGAACTTGTGAAGACGGACAACCGCATGGCAATGTCTCTGATGATAGATTGTGGATGGCGAATTGCACATTGACCTTTTCTTTTTCCTGTTGAGTCTTTGACATTTTGAGGTGTCGTTCAACCGCTTCAGGATCGAATGCATCGGCATTCCTTTCCACTATACTTAATGCACCCTCCGGACATTTACCCAAACATGCAGCAAGCCCATCACAATAATTTTCAGAAACGAGCCTCGCCTTGCCGTCAACAAGTTGTATGGCTCCTTCGGCACATGCCGTTACACACTGTCCGCAGCCATTGCATCTGTTTTCGTCAATCTCTATGATTTTTCGTTTGATCTTCATCTTTTCCAACCTCCATTGCAGACATAGGGCATAGAGAAAACATCATGATAGTTGTTGTTCTCTATGCCTTTTCTTTTGTTCTACGCAGTCTTTAATATCGCCTTCAAGTCTTCATCCGGCGTTGTAATAGGTTTTATATCGAATGTTTTTACAAGTACATCGAGTACGTTCGGTGTTACAAAAGCCGGTAGAGATGGCCCAAGGCGGATATTTTTAATGCCGAGGTAAAGAAGCGTCAGCAATATTGCAACGGCCTTCTGCTCATACCACGAAAGCACAAGGGATAGAGGCAGGTCGTTAACGCTTACATTAAAGGCCTTAGAAAGCGCAATCGCTATCTGTATTGCCGAATAAGCATCATTGCATTGACCTACATCAAGCAGCCTCGGTATCCCACCTATATCGCCGAGGTCTTTGTCAAAGAAACGAAACTTACCGCATGCAAGCGTAAGCACAACACAATCTTTTGGAACCTTTTCTACGAATTCAGTGTAGTAATTCCTGCCCGGTTTTGCACCATCACAGCCCGCTACGAGGAAAAAGTGGCGTATATTTTTATTTTTTACCGCCTCAATAACGGTGTCTGCCACCCCCATTACAGTATTTCGTGCAAAGCCAACCATTACGGATTTTCCGTCTATATCCTCTGTAAATCCCTGCATTGATAGCGCTTTTTCTATTGCAGGCGTAAAATTGTGTCCTTCGATATGAACAACACCCGGCCATCCAACGGTGCCAAGTGTAAAAATGTTGTCCTTGTACGAGTCGTTCGGCTTTTGGATGCAATTGGTTGTCATAAGTATTGCACCGGGAAACTGTGCAAACTCCTTATGCTGATTCTGCCAAGCAGTGCCGTAATGCCCATAAAGATGCGCATATTTTTTAAGTTTTGGATACCCGTGTGCCGGCAACATTTCGCCATGTGTATAAACATATATCCCCTTGCCTTCGGTCTGCTTCAGTATTTCTTCCAGGTCCTTAAGGTCATGACCTGAAACGAGTATGGCTTTGCCCTTTTTTGCCCCAAGCGGAACCTTTGTCGGGACGGGGTGCCCATACGCATTTGTATTGGCTGCATCGAGTATCTCCATAGTTTTTAGATTTATCTCTCCACATTTCAGTACAAGAGAAAGTGCTTCGTTAAAATCAGGCGTCCTTCTGAAGATTGCAACAAGCGCTTCATGGATAAACGCATACACAGCATCGTCTTCTTCATTGAGTATCCTGGCGTGATATGCATATGCTGCAACGCCCTTGATTCCAAAAAGAAGTGTATGCTTAAGCGATGTAATATCAGGATTTGTGTCATCGGGCTCAATATGGACGGCCTCACCCTGCCTGACAAGACCATCCAACGTTGTCTCAGGCATAAACGGGCTTTCAGTGTTTGGCAAATCTACGTCTACACCCGCTGCACTGACCCTTTCCCTTAGTAAATCTTTTAACGTCGTTGCACGTTTGATAAGGTCTACGAAACGTTCAGGGTCAAAATCGACATTCGTAAGCGTTGCAAATAAGGCTTCGAGCGTGAAAATATCAGAATTATGGTCGACGATACCGGCTTTTCTTCCCTTTTCTGCATAAAACGACAGCTCAGACAGTACGTAAACGAGAAGGTCCTGTAGCGCTGCAACATCGGGTTGTTTACCACAAACACCCGACTTTGTGCATCCCTCACCTCTTGCAGTTTGTTCACATTGATAGCAAAACATAATGCCCTCCTTTATTCGAGATATCTTAATGAGGACATTATAATGCTTATAGTTGAATGAGTCTTTGACCTAAATCAAAAAAATACTGAAAACATGCATCTTATGGAGCAAAATTTGAAAGCTGATATGGGGTATCCTTTTTTTCGATTTTTTCCATAGCATCTTTTTTCTCAAAATATACGAGATTATCCGCAATCTCTCTCAGAGCCGTAACTATCTCGCGGTTTGTCGATTTAACAAGGGGTTTAGAACCCTTGAGTAATTGTTTCGCCCTTTTAGCAGAGAGGTGGACAAGCTCGAAACGGTTTTCTACCTTATCCATACAATCTTCAACTGTTATCCTTGCCATGTCGTTCCTCCCTTATCTTTTCGATAATGCGTTTAAAAGCTCTATAGGCTTCATCAATGTTTTCATTGATTACAGTATAATCAAAATAACCTTTTTTTTCAACCTCTTCTTCCACTCTCTTCAGTCTTATCTCTATCTCTTTTTCACCTCTGAACAAAAGCCTTCTTTTTAATTCGTTCCTTGAAGGAGGTTCGATGAATATCAGAAAGGCATCGGGATATCTACTCTTTACGCTTAACGCACCCTTAACATCTATATCAAGAACGACGTCCTTTCCGGAATTAAGCATTTCCAATACCTCCTTTTTAGGCGTACCATAAAAATAGGTATAAACATTCTCCCATTCAAGAAAACCATTTTTTTTTATAATATTCTTGAACGTTTCGGCATCGACAAAATAATAGTCTTTGCCATCTATCTCATTCGGACGTTTTTGCCTTGTTGTATATGAGACGGAGAAGACGCTTTTCTTGTCTTCCGATAAAAATCGTCTAATAAGCGTGCTTTTACCCACGCCTGAAGGACCTGAAACCACAAAAAGATGTCCTTTCGCTTTATTCATTTTATCGCACCCCGGATGCTAAATCTTATTCCACATTCTGCGCCTGTTCACGCATCTTTTCAATCTCAACCTTTATCTGCACAACCCTCTCGTTTATATGGAGGTCGTTTGACTTGCTTCCGATTGTGTTTGCCTCCCGCACCATCTCCTGGATGATAAAGTCGAGTTTTCTTCCAACAGCCTCAGGCGAAGCAAGTGTGTCCTTAAAGTTGTCTATATGGCCTTTAAGCCTCACAATTTCCTCTGAAATATCGAATCGGTCCATATATACCGCTATTTCCTGCAGCACCCTGACCTCATCGATGGACGTGGACTTCGTAATCTCCATCATCCTGTTTCTCAATTTTTCCTCATGACCTTTCATAGCGACAGGCCATCTTTCCTCGATTTCCTTCAGATTTTTTGAAATATTTTTCAGGCGTTCTTTCATGTCCTTCTGTATAATCTTGCCCTCTCTTGCCCTCTCTTCGTTTAGCTTTTCTATCAAGTCCATAAAAGACCTAACGAGGTTGTCTTCAGAAACATTGTTATTCTCCTCATAGCTCACAATGTCTCTGAATGTGAGGATATTTTCTATGGTCAGATCGCCTTTGAGACCGTATGTATCCTTTAACACACTTACAAGGTCAAGATATTGTTTGACTGCAATCTCGTTTATTTTGGGGGTATTCCATTCACCGCTCTGTCTTTCCCATTTCATCGTTATATCTATTTTGCCTCTTTTTATATGTTTCTTCACCAATTCCCTCAATTTCTGCTCGTATATATAATCGATCTTGGGAAGCTTGAGGCTGATTTCAAGGTAACGACTGTTCAGTGCGCGCGCCTCACCTGTGACCTTGCCTGTATCGTATTCCATTTCTATTTTTGAAAAACCCGTCATACTTTTCATTGTCGACTCCCTATTATTTGAGACCCTTAAGCTTTTTCTTCAAAACCCCTCGCCATCCATTAAATAAAGAAATGATATCATCTTCGCCATAATCAGGGTAAGTCCATTCAAGCGACCTGTATGTGCCGGCATTGTAGATAAGTGTGAGGTCGCCGTATATGCCTTTTCCAATATATATCCTGTGGGCATAACCCTTTGTCGTCGCAAGAATTGTGTTTTCGAGCGATATATATCCGGGGTCAATATTGACTGTTCTCATACCGTTCTTTGCAAGCGATGCTTCAATATCATTTGTTTTCGATTTTATGTCCGGCAGCACATCCCTTTGCATAAGCGCTTCGAAAAGAACGAAGATGCGCATAAGGTCACCGCCCATCTCTCTTTCATAATAATTTGTCTTAGAAAATGGCATAACAGCCGTTTCTTCCTCAATATTTCCGACAAGTTGTACTATACTGCCTTTTGCATTTATGAGATATTTTTCTTCCCTAAAGATAATGCTTGCAAAATATTGAACCGCTTGAGGTGTTTTTACAGTCCCCATAATATAAAAAATTCTCTGTTCTTTTTAGCCTTTTCGCGAGGCGCCTCAACAAAATCCATGTATTTTAACCCTATAGCTTTACCGAATGCCTTTATGTCTTCCATCACCTTCTCTATTTTGCCTTCATCCTTCACTATCCCGCCCTTTCCCACCTCAGACCTGCCAACCTCGAACTGTGGTTTCACAAGCGAGATGACATACCCTTTTTCCTTGAGAAGCGGAATGGTTACGGGAAGTATCTTTTTAAGAGAGATGAACGATACGTCTATCGTAATGATATCCACCTGTTCCCCGATATCCTCAAAGACGAGATACCTCGCATTGAAATGCTCTTTTAATATCACCCTCTTGTCATTTCTCAGGCTCTCATGCAACTGATGTGCACCGGTATCAACAGCATAAACATAGAGGGCGCCTGATCTCAGCATATAATCAACAAAACCACCCGTGGACGAGCCTATATCGATTATTATCTTACCGTATAAGTCTATATTGAAGGCCCTTACCGCTTCTTCCAGTTTAACGCCGCCATAACCCACATATGGTATAGGATTTTTCTTTATCTCGATCTCTGCATCACAAGATACTTTTATGTCGGGTTTATGCACCCTTTCGTTTCCAATGTATACTTGACCTGCCATAATTAGAACCTTTGCCTTCTCACGTGACGGCGCAAGTCCTTTTTTCGCAAGCATTACATCTATGCGTTCTTTAACCACTGAAGTATTGTGTTTTTGATCCCTTCCGAGGTTAGGCCGATCTTCCCCCTAAGCGTTTCCTGGGCACCGTGCGCTAAAAACATATCAGGCATACCTAATCTCCGGACAGAGGCATCTATGCCTTCTTTGGACAAAAGCTCCATTATGCCGCTTCCGAATCCTCCAATTAAGGTGTTTTCCTCGACCGTTAAAATCCTTTTTATCGAGCATGCCGTGTCAAAAAGCATATCCTTGTCCATAGGCTTTATAAATCTACCGTTTATAACGGCACATTGTATGCCCTCTCCTGCAAGCTCTTCTGCAGCATGGATGGAAGGATAAACCGTATTACCACATGCTATGATTGCAAGGTCATTCCCTTCCCTTAGCTTCTCCCATTTACCGATAGGTATCTCTTCAAAACCCTTCGATGTTTTTGAACCATACGCCTTACCTCGCGGATACCTTATTGCGGTTGGTTTATTATACATATATGCCGAATAGATCATCTGTCTTAGTTCTTCTCCATCCTTGGGGGACATGAGTATCATGTTTGGAATATGTCTGAAATATGAAAGGTCAAAAGCACCGTGGTGTGTAGGACCGTCCTGTCCTACGATGCCGCTTCTGTCAACCGCAAAGACAACGGGAAGTTCCTGAAGACATACATCAAGAATAATTTGGTCATATGCCCTCTGAAGGAAAGTCGAATATATAGCAACAAAAGGTTTAATACCCCCCAAAGCCAGTGCAGCGGCAAACGTAACACCATGTTGTTCTGCAATACCGATATCGAAGAATCTATCAGGAAAACGCTGAGAAAATCTCTCCAGACCTGTTCCCAAACCCATAGCGGCGGTAATCGCAATGATCCTATCGTCCTTTTCCGCAAGTTCTATAATCGTATCTCCAAAAATATCCGTATAGGCCACTGCTCCATCACTCGATGAAGCACCTGTATCAACTTCAAACTTCGAGATGCCATGAAACCTCGCAGGGTCATCCTCGGCATGTATATAACCCCTTCCCTTTTTTGTAACTACATGCACAAGTATCGGTCCTTTTAACTTTTTGATATTCTTTAACGTTTCAACAAGATAATTCAGATTGTGCCCATCAACAGGCCCAAAGTATTGAAAACCAAGCTGTTCAAAGATAATGCCGGGAGTAACAAACCCCTTGATTGATTCTTCTATGTGTTTAGCAACCTTATAAACCTTATCCCCTAAGGCAGGTATATTTTTAAGCATCTTTTTCAGCTCTTCTCTCGCATTGCTTACCAATTCCCCTGTCATGATCCTGTTTAGATACGACGACAACGCACCTATATTCTTGGAAATAGACATTTCGTTATCATTTAGAATTACAATAATATCGCTTTTCAGGTGTCCAGCGTGATTTAGTGCCTCGAAAGACATACCACCGGTGAGTGAGCCATCACCAATCACCGTAACTATCTTGTGTGACTGGTTCATTCTTTTTCTCGCTTCTGAAAGCCCCACCGCTATTGAAATGGAATTGCTCGCATGGCCGGTGTTGAATACATCGTAAATGCTTTCCTGTCTATTTGGAAAACCGCTTATCCCGTTATCCTGCCTTAATGTCCCGAATCTTTCCCTTCTTCCCGTTATTATCTTATGTGCATAGCATTGATGTCCAACGTCCCATATGATTTTATCGACAGGCGTATCGAATACATAATGAAGGGCAATGGTCAGCTCGACGACTCCAAGGCTTGACGATAGATGTCCTCCGGTCTTTGACACAACGTCGATAATCAATGCACGTATCTCATCTGACAAAGTTTTGAGTTCAAAAAGAGTCAATCTTTTAAGATCGTCGGGGGAATTGATTTTCTCGAGAAACATCAGGTAGTCCTGTTACCCAGATACCTTGCGAGGTCTGAAAGTATTGTTGCTCTATCTCCTAAGAATTCTAAGGAGTTAACAGCCTCATCGATAAGTTGTTCCAATTTGATCTTTGAAGCCACAATCCCATAGTGTTTGATGTATGTCTGTTTACCGGTATCCTTTTTAAGCCTTTTACCAACAAGCTCTTCATCACCCTCGGCATCGAGTATATCATCCATAATCTGGAAGGCAAGGCCTATACATTCGGCGTATTTTGTAAACCTTTTTAGTTCGCTCGCCTTTGAGCCTCCGGCAATTGCCCCAATCCTAACCGATGCCTTAATTAATGCGGTTGTCTTGTGCATATGGATATAATTGAGGATATTTTTTGTTCCCTCTTTGCCATCATAGAGAACATCCATAACCTGACCTCCAACCATACCATCAGCGCCGGCAGCCAAAGCGATCTCGAAAATGATCTTCTTCAATGTTTTTGGACTGATGTTTTCTGTATAACGATTGTCAGACAAAATACGAAAGGCCTCGGTCAAAAGTGCATCTCCGGCAAGTATCGCAACGGCGTCACCAAACACCTTGTGACAGGTAGGTCTACCACGCCTTATATCATCATTGTCTATGCTTGGAAGGTCGTCGTGAATCAGCGAATATGTGTGTATCATCTCTATAGAACATGCAAGCGGCAGCAGGTCGTCGCTTGGTTTTTTGTTTGCCTCACAGGCAGCGATAGCGAGTATGGGTCTTATCCTCTTACCGTTTGAAAAAAGCATATACTCCATTGCGTCACGCAAAATACCCGGTGTATTCTTAAATGATGCAAAAATATCCCTCAACGAGTTCTCAACTATTATACGTTTATCGTGTAAATAAGCACCAAGTTCCATCATGTTTCATCCTGTATAAATATCCTCTTCTCAAGTGTGCCATCTTCTTTTTTAATAAGAATTTCAACCTTTTTTTCTATTTCATCAAGCCTTTTTGAAAGGTCTTTTGTTAATGTTAGTCCTTCCCTGAAAAGGTTTAATGCCTCGTCAAGAGAAATGCTTCCTTCGTCAAGCGTCCTAACAATTGTTTCAAGTTTTTTCAAGCCATCTTCAAATTTCATCTGATTATGCCTATTATAAAATTTAAAATCAGAAATTTTCAAGTTGATAATTTAAATTAAACAATGTAACCTTATCCAACGAGCTATGGCAACGACTGTTATGAAGTTTCCGATAACAAAAGAAGGCTATGAAAACCTGAAGAAGGAGCACGAATTCCTTCTCAACATAAAAAGACCTAAGATCATACAGGCCATAGAAGAGGCGCGCGAGCACGGCGATTTGTCTGAAAACGCAGAATATGACGCAGCAAAAGAAGAATTCCAGTTCCTTCAAAAAAAGGTTGCAGAGCTTGAGGATATGATAAGGAACTCAGAGGTAATAGAGGTAAAGCACATAGAACTTGAAAACGTTGAGTTTGGATGTAATGTTGTCTTACGAAACCTCGATACCGACGAAGAGGTTGTGTATCAGTTGGTAGGTCCTTATGAGTCGGATATACAAAAAGGAAAAATATCAATGAGCTCACCACTCGGAAGAGCACTTCTTGGCAAATGTGTCGGCGATGAGGTTGCATTCTCAGCGCCCGGTGGACAGAGAAACTACGAAATAATAAAGATCAACTGATCGCCAAAGATTAATATCATCTTATCGTTTCTGTTCCCTCCTTTTAATAAATCCAAGCACACTTTCAAGCTTAAACTTCGTTGCAATATCTTTTGCCGACCTGTTGTCTTTATTTAAGATGTTCAGGTCAGCACCCCTTTCGATGAGGAATGAAGCGATACCTGTATACATCTTCATGCAGGCGTTAATAAGAGGTGTATTTCCAAACTTATCCTGTCTGTTCATATCAGCCTGATACTCGACAAGCAATTTCACAATGTCCGTATGTCCATTTCTACAGGCAATTATTAAGGGTGTATCGCCGTTGTTGTCAATGACATTGACATCGGCGCCTCTCGCCATCAAAAGTTTCGCAGTTCCTATATGACCGCGCGTGCACGCATACAAAAGAGGGGTATTGCCGTTATTGTTCTTTATGTTAACCTGCGCGCCATTATCAATGAGGAGCCTCGCGATATCCGTAAAACCAAACATGCCCGTAATAATAAGAGGCGTCGAGCCGTTGGCATCGGTGACATTTACATCGGCGCCTTTTTCGATTAAAACCCTAACACTCTCTGGATTGCCTTTCTCGCATGTCTTTATCAATATTTCTGTATACTGGTTACCCATAAGATAATCCCCCTTTTATAAATGACTCGCTATCTATTGACAATCGCAGTAATTTGTCTAATATTATAAAGGCATTATTTGCCCAGACAACTCTATTCTAACTTATGGTGATTAAGAGGCCACACATCCTCATTTTGTTATTCCCACAAAACAGGTTCAAATCGAAGGATTATTATGGCTGTGCCGGTGCAAATGCCTTGTGTTCCGGAACCCACTTTCCGTTTATTGTTTGTCCAGGGACTACAACCCATTCACCTGAAGGCTTGCCTTGACCATATCTTGCGGTAAATTCTGGGTCAGGATAAGCGTATGCAGCTTTTGATGGTTGAGGATACACATAGACAACTCTGGGTTGAGGATACACGTATACCCTCTTAGGAGGTGTATTATATACAACACTTTGGGCTATCATGCTTGTGATGACTGCACTAACAATGAACCCACCGGCAATTGCAGCTCCAATACCCCATCCGCTATAGCATCCACAGCAGCCGCCATAATAATATCTACCATGCGACCAAGAATAACTTACAGAAACAAATATGAAAAACAAGAAGACCACAAAACCTACAATAAATTTTTGCATATTCACATTATAGCATCTTTTCGTTGTTTTGCAAGTTCATCGAATATTTCAAAATAGATAGACGCAAGATATAATTTACTACATAGATAATTGTATCATCTGCCGGATAAATAACGATATGCATTCCAAAACACAGCAGGTAGTTTTCAATCTGTATTATTAACATTGACTATTCAATGGTTTTTTATTATCTTATATGCCTTATATGTTTGAGAAATTACAGGAAAGATTAGAAACTACCTTTAAAAAGCTCAGGGGTTACGGAAAACTTACAGAGGACAACATAAAGGATTCTCTGCGTGAGGTCAGGATAGCCCTGCTTGAGGCAGATGTTAATTACAAGGTGGCCAAGGACTTTCTCGACAGGGTTAAAGAAAAGGCCTTGGGCGGAGACGTTCTCTCGAGTATAACACCGGGTCAACAGTTCGTCAAGCTTGTCCACGATGAGATGTGTGAGCTTCTTGGCAGGACAAACAAACCCCTCGATGTTTCAGGTTCCCCCCCGGTTGTTGTTATGCTTGCCGGACTCCAGGGTTCCGGTAAAACTACAACTGCAGGCAAGCTTGCAATATTTTTAAGAAAAAAAGGTAGGAAGCCTCTGCTCGTGCCATCAGACGTTTACAGGCCAGCCGCAATAGACCAGTTGATGAAGATAGGTGCACAAATAGGCGTAAGCACATTTGCGTCAAAGCATATAGATAGTCCGATCCAGATATGCACCGAGGCAAAGGCCTTTGCAATGAAAAATGGCTTTGACACCATGATTGTTGACACAGCCGGACGCCTTCATATCAATGAGGAGATGATTGACGAGCTGATAAAACAGAAGAGGCTTTTAAATCCCAAAGAAACTTTGCTTGTTCTCGATGCCATGACTGGTCAGGATGCAGTTAATATTGCAAAATCTTTCAATGAAAAACTGAATATAGATGGCGTCATTCTAACAAAGCTGGATGGCGATGCAAAAGGCGGCGCCGCCATCTCAATAAAGGCAGTCACAGGTAAGCCTATAAAATTTATTGGAGTCGGTGAAAAATTAGACGCCCTTGAGCCCTTCTTCCCCGAAAGGCTGGTCTCCCGCATACTTGGCATGGGTGATATAGTATCGCTTGTGGAAAAGGCACAGGAAGTTTTCGATGAGAAACAGGCAAAAGACCTTGAAAAGAAACTCAGAAAGGATGAATTTACCCTTGAAGACTTCAGAGACCAGATAAGACAGATGAAAAAACTCGGTTCGATCGAGTCCATTATCGGGATGTTTCCTGGCTTCAGTAAATTAAAAGGCGCAATCAATTTTTCGGAGGCAGAAAGGGATATAAAAAAAACCGAGGCCATCATCAACTCAATGACGGCTAAGGAAAGGTTATATCCCCAAATTATAGACGGAAGCAGAAGAATACGCATATCGAAAGGCAGTGGCACAAAGGTGCAGGATGTAAATGAGCTTTTGCGAAAATATGCAGAAACAAAAAAGCTTATTAAGAAATTTGCGAAGGGCGGTCCAAAGGGCATTCCAAAGCAATTATTCATGCGATAGGAGGTGAAATTTTGGCGGTAAAATTCAGATTGTCGCGGTATGGTGCTAAGAAAAGACCTTTCTACAGAATTGTTGTATCTGACAGTCAGTATCCAAGAGACGGGAGGTTCATTGAAAAGGTTGGTACATACAACCCTATAACAGACCCTGTCGAAATTGCCCTTGATAAGGAAAAGATCAAGGAATGGTACAGTAAGGGGGCAAGACCCACGAAGACTGTTGAGAACATATTTAAGAAGGAAGGGGTACTCAAGGAAATTACCCAATAACTTATGGAGGTGGAGCCATGTTGAAAGAATTGATTGAGTTCATTGCAAAGGCATTGGTCGATAACCCTGATCAGGTAAAGGTATCCGAAATTGAAGGCGAAAAAACTTCTGTCATCGAACTGAGTGTCTCTAAAGAGGACCTCGGTAAGGTTATAGGGAAGCAGGGCAGGACTGCGCGTGCCATGAGGACCATCTTGAGTGCAGCCTCTACAAAAGTTAGAAAACGGGCAGTTCTTGAAATTATTGAGTAATCTGTAATGGGATATATCCCTGTTGGGCGGATAATCTCTGCCCATGGAATCAAAGGGGAAGTTAAATTTCTGTATTACAATGACCAAAAAGAGGTGTTTTACGGATACACCTCTTTTTTAGTTAAAAAGGCAAACAATCGCTGGGTAAAGCTTAAACCGACTGAAATAAATGCTTCTCGGGGTTTTTTTTACCTGAAATTTCAAGGATTTGACAGTCTCGAGGCCGTTTCTTTTCTGTTGAATCAAGAGTTGTTTATCAGGCAGGAACAGCTCCCTCCCCTGAAAGAGAATGAGTTTTACGAATACCAGCTTGTTGGCCTTAAGGTTATTGGTGATAATAATATCCCGATAGGCTCTGTAAAGTATATAATGCATACAGGCGCACAGGATTTGATTGTGGTGGACGGAGAAAAAGAATTATTAATTCCAATGGTTGAGGGGTTTATAATCGACATAAACCTTGAAGATTCGACCATAAAGGTTAAGGTGGATGATCTGTTTTCATGATAATTACAATCCTTACACTCTTCCCAAAGATATTTGAATCACCCCTTCAGGAAAGTATTATAAAAAAGGCCGTTGAAAAAGGGCTTGTAAACTTTGATGTCGTCAATATAAGGGATTTTGCAAATGATGTGCACAAAACCTGTGATGATGCCCCTTATGGAGGCGGTCCGGGCATGGTTATGAAAATTGAACCTATATACAAGGCAATGGAATATATAAACGCCAATAAAACAAGGCCTAAATACATATTGCTTACACCCCAGGGCAGGCTGTTAGACGAAAAAACGGTGCTAAGGCTTGCGCGCAACCCCCATATCGCCCTTGTATGTGGTCGTTACGAAGGCATTGATGAAAGGATACTTTCGTTCGTAGACGAAGAGATATCGATTGGCGATTATATATTGTCAGGAGGGGAAATACCTGCGCTCGTACTTATCGATGCAATTGTAAGGCACATTCCCGGCGCATTGGGAAATGAGGCATCGGCAAGTAATGATAGCTTGAAGGAAGGACTCCTTGAATATCCTCAGTATACAAGACCTCCGCTGTTTTTGGATATGGAGGTGCCTGCGGTGCTCTTATCGGGACATCATGAAGAAATAAGAAAATGGCGAAGGAAAGAATCGATTAAAAAAACGATCTTCAAGAGACCTGATTTGATGGAAAAGTTTTTACCTACTGAAGAAGACCGTAAATTTATCAAAGAGGTTATGGAGGATATCCCTGGGTAATATATATGTCGCGATCATCCATTACCCTGCCTATGATAAAAATCGTGAAATTGTTGCTACAAGCCTGAATAATATGGAAATACATGACATTGCAAGAAGTTGCATGACATTCGGTATAGATTTATGCTATATTGTTACTCCTCTTCCAAAACAGAGGCAGATATTGGAAAGATTGATACATCATTGGGAGCATGGATACGGCGCTGCATACAACCCGATGAGAAGCAAGGCACTGGAAAAGATAAGGGTGTGTAACGATATCGAAGAGATGATAAACGAGATACGTGCAAAAGGCGCACCGTTAATTGTTGGCACATCGTCAAGGCCAGTTAGCGGTAAAACAATCGGGTATCAGGAGTTTAAAGACATGATACACAACGAGAAAAGACCGATTCTCATGCTTTTTGGAACTGGCTGGGGATTAACTGAATCAACTGTTGAAATATGCGACAAGATGCTAATGCCTATAGTGGGTAGCGGAGATTATAACCATCTATCCCTAAGGGTAGCGCTTGGAATAATACTTGATAGAATTTTTGGCGAAAGAGGAGGCAAAGATGAACGAAACAATTGATTTGCTCGAAAAAGAGCACATTAGGATTGACCTACCCGAGATAAACATAGGCGACAACGTTAAGGTATATACGAAAATCTTTGAAGGCGACAAAGAGAGGGTGCAGGTCTTCGAGGGTGTTGTTATAAGAAAAAGGGGCGGAAACACAAGGGCAACCTTCACGGTCAGAAAGGTATCCTATAGCGTAGGTGTAGAGAAGACATTCCCAAAGCATTCGCCTCTCATTGAAAATATCGAGGTTATGAGCAAGAGCAAGGTCAGAAGGTCAAAGCTGTTCTATCTGAGGAATCTTAGGGGCAAGGCTGCAAAACTAAAAGAAAAAAGAGATTGATGCATTGTTGCAACATCGAAGGATTAATCGGCGGCATCGATGAGGCTGGAAGAGGACCCCTTGCTGGTCCAGTTGTGTCGTCGTGCGTTGTATGGAAAACATTGCCTGATAAAATTTTGGACATCAACGATTCCAAAATGCTTTCTGAAAATAAAAGGATACATCTCTACGGATGGATAAAGGAACATGCATACAGGGTTGGAATAGGTACTGCAACCCATGAGGAGATAGAACGTATAAACATTCTGCAGGCAAGTCTTCTTTCTATGAAAAGAGCATTGGAGGATGCGGGCGTTTTGCCTGACCTTGTCCTCATTGATGGAAAATACGGTTTAAAAAACCTCAGGCAGAGTAAACCAATAGTTAAGGGCGACAAAAAATGTTTTTACATTGCCTGTGCCTCCATAGTTGCAAAGGTTGTGAGAGACGACATCATGGAGGCTTATCATGCGCTTTATCCACATTATAACTTCTCCAAGAATAAAGGGTATCCAACAAAAGACCATAAGGCAGCGATCATTCAACATGGCGTTTCGCCCATACACAGAAAGACATTTAAAGGTGTAAAGGAATACCTTGTCTAATAAAAGAGAAGAAGGAACTCGGGGAGAAGAAAAAGCAATAAGCATTCTGAAGTCAGAAGGCTATAAGATACTGGGCAAAAACTTCAGAAGCCATTTTGGTGAAATAGATATCATCGCAGAGGAAGGTGGTTACCTGGTTTTTATCGAGGTAAAAAAGAGAAACACACCTATATACGGGGCTTCTTTAGAGGCTGTGAATAAGGAAAAGAAAAGACATATCATAAAATCCGCTATGTATTACTTGAAATCAAACAGGTGTTTTGACAAAAAAATACGGTTCGATGTTGTAGGGATTGATGGCGAAAATGTAAAGATTGTAAGGCATGCATTTGCTATTGAACAGGATTGACATGCTGATTTTTAAATTCCGGCTTGTGGTCAAATAGGCATTTAAAATATGATTGAAGAAAAATTGTTCGGTCTTCTAAAAAATGTAAGAAACGGGGATATTTCGGCTGAAGAGGCTTACGAGAAGCTGAAAGACCTTCCGTTTGAAGATTTGAATCACACAAAACTCGACCATCATCGGCTCGTGCGTAAGGGTATGGAAGAGGTGGTTTTCGGTCAAGGCAAGTCCATCCAACAGATCAAAGAGATTATAGAATCGATGAAAGAAAGAAACCTAAATATTCTTATTACAAGGCTAACAGACAAGGACGGCAGAACCCTTAAAGACATGTTTCCATCAGGCACATATGCAGAAACAGCGGGATGCTTCTATATGAAAGAAGAAGAGGTTGTTAACGGCAAGGGCATGATACTCGTTGTTTCTGCAGGCACCAGCGACATGAGGGTCGCTGAGGAGGCATACATTACGTCGATGTTTTTCGGAAACAATACGGAGAGGCTATATGACGTCGGAGTGGCGGGCATCCATAGGCTCTTCGAGAATCTTGAGATGCTGAAAAAGGCAAGGGTGATAATCGTTGTAGCCGGTATGGAAGGGGCGTTGCCGTCTGTTGTTGCGGGTATCGTGGGCGTACCGGTTATAGGGGTCCCTACCAGCATTGGATATGGGGCGAGCCTTGGCGGTCTGACGGCGCTTTTTGCCATGCTCAATTCCTGTTCAACGGTCTCGGTTTTCAATATAGATAATGGATTCGGGGCAGCCTACTTTGCTACCCTGATTAATAGATTATGAAAATACTATACATAGACCCCATCTTCGGCATCAGCGGCGATATGATGATAAGCGCTTTACTCGATGCTGGCTTACCGTTTAGCGAATTGAAAGGCTTACTCGATAAACTACCGGTTAAAGTCCCGGCTATTTTGCCGGATAGAAAAAGACAGGGCATTATTGAAGGCATCCACCTGAACATAGAGGATTCGGATATTCATCTATCGGTTGCCCAGATGGCAGAGATGATTGATAGACTCGAGATTGAAGATAGGATTAAAAAGGATGCAGAAGGGATGTTGCATATCATCCTTGATGCAGAATCGATCATACATAAGACATCGAGGGAGAATGTCCATCTGCATGAACTTTCCCATATCGATACGCTAATTGACCTTTTGTGTGTTGCAAAGGGTATGCACTTTTTCGATATCGATAAGGTTTATTGCGGGCCTGTACCACATGGCAGGGGGACTATAAGGACATCGCATGGCATAATACCAAACCCACCTCCCGTCACACTCGAAATACTTTCAGGTTATAAAATGGTTTTCTCAGATGAACCCCTTGAACTTACAACACCAACAGGTGCAACGATTGTAAGGCACTATACGAGTAAAAACAATGTCACGCCGCCTTTCAGCATAGAAAAAATCGGATATGGTATAGGTGGTTACAAAACAGACAAACCTGATATGCTGCGCATACTCATCGGTAAAACCGAGACAATATCGTACAATGAAGAGGTATGGGTAATAGAGACAGACT
>Ga0116191_1000374_pt1 | contig 41381 bp, 24 predicted proteins | sample AD_UKC111_MetaG_FD_89897 | JGI IMG/M metagenome (GOLD analysis project Ga0116191, IMG submission 89897) | Active sludge microbial communities of municipal wastewater-treating anaerobic digesters from Hong Kong - AD_UKC111_MetaG | ecosystem: Engineered > Bioreactor > Anaerobic > Digestate... | reverse complement strand
TAAGCATTAATTCGACAACTGGAGTAATTAATTCTTCATCTAGCTCAGATGGTACATATACTGTAACTTATACTATTACAGCTGTTGGAGGATGTCCTGTATTTACTACTAATACAACTGTGAAAATTAGTTCGGTAGGCGCAGTTACATTAAGTACGAATATGCCAGGTAATACAGTTTGTTTTGGTAGCCCAATAATCATTACTGCTAGTCCACCGAATATGCAATATTTATGGAGTACTGGAGAATCAACTAATCCAATAACAAATAATTCATTACCAGTTGGCAACAATAATGTAGCTGTAACTATCACTAATTCAGATGGTTGCAAAAATTCTGGAAATATTCAAGTGGTTGTAAAAGCAATTCCTTCAAGACCAACCTTGAATGTGAGTGAAAATCCAACATGTACTGGCAAAACAGTAACTTTTACTGCAAATGGATCTGGGACATTTATGTGGACAGGACCAAACAATTTTAGTTCGAATCAGCAAAGTCCTGTTTTGAGCAATATATCTTTAAATGCAGAAGGAAATTACCTTTGTAAAGTTACTGTAAATGGTTGTACTTCTGAAGAAAGCAGTTTGTTTCTAGAAGTAAATGAAACTCCCAATATTACTTCTATTACACAAACCAATCCAATAATGACATGCAATGGTTGTGAAGGAATAATAACAATAAGTGGTTTACAAGCAAATACAACTTACACAGTTCGTTTCCAAAAAAATGGTATTCCACAACCTTCCCAAAATATTCAAACTAATAGCTCTGGTGGATTATTAGTCACAAACCTTTGTAAAGGAGTTTACTCAAATTTTGATGTAATATTATCCAATTGCACTAGAAATAATGCATCTATCATCACATTAACTGATCCTACACCGCCAGCAAAACCTATTACTAGCCAATTTACAAACAGAAGTTTTTGTGCAGACACCTTCCCTATTCCATTGAGTGTCAATCCAATAAATGGAATAGAAATGAATTGGTATAAAGATGGTGTTCCTTTTATTCAAAATCAAAATACGATTTCAATTAATGATGCTGGATTTTATGAAGTAGAAGCATTTAATTCAATAACAAGATGTGTGAGTAGTAGTAAACTAGGAATAACAGTGGTAAAAGTTCAGAATCCAGCTTCACCGACAATTAATCCTTCGGATTATATAAGGTGTCAAAACGAACTTCCATTAACGTTTACTGCATCTCCACCATCAAACTCTACCCTATTTTGGTATAATCAAGCTACTGGAGGAACAAGTATTACTACTGGAAATTCTTTTACGCATTCAAATACAAATCCTGCAATTTATCATTATTTCATAGAATCAAAATTGAATGCATTACCACAATGTAAGAGTTTATCGAGGACAGAGGTGACTGTAACAATCAATGCAAATCCAGCAATACCGACCTTACCACCAAACAAAAAAGATACTGCATACTTTTGCCAAAGTGATGTATCAAGTAATTCAAGAATTTCAGTAAATTTTGTCAATAATGAATCAACGAATTGGTATCAAACAGCTACTGGAGGTAGCCCAATCCAAAGTGGGTCTAATGAATTATTGCATACCAATCAAAATGTAGGATCTTATAGCTATTTTGCTGAATCTCAGAATAATACAACTGGATGCAAGAGTACTTCTAGAAAAAGAATAATTGTAGTGGTTAAACCAACTCCACAAATGGTTTCAGCTACTGACAAATCTTTTTGCCCTGGAGAAAATATTCAAGTAAATTTTAGTTCTAATCCAACTGGTGCCACTTTTTCTTGGAAAAATGACAATACCAAAACTGGATTGATTAGTGCAACTGGCAATGGAAACATTCAATTTACAGCATTAACTAACAATTCTGCAATAGAAGAAATCTCTAATATATTTGTCACTCCTACACTGAATGGTTGTGTTGGGGAAGAAAAAGAATTTGTTCAACTAACTTTAAATCCTACTCCACAATTAGAAAAAATAAAAGAAACTACTTGTTCTGGTTTACAATTAAAATTGCCAGAATTTAGTATTTCACCATTAATAAATGGAGTCCAAAACTATTTATGGAAAAATATAAACAACTCTGTAACAGGGCTTTCAGCAAATGGAACTGGACAAATCAATGTATTTTCTATTCCTGATAATAATTCGGGAAACAACATAAATGGATTAATTGAATATCAGGTGACAGTGAAGAATTGCCCAAGTAGAAAAGATACGTTGAAGTTGACTATTTTTCCAAAACCAGCCATATTAAATACATTATCTGAGGCTTCAGGAAGCACAAATAATGATAGAATTATTTGCGAAAATGATAAAGTGACCATCCAAGCAACTGGATCGAATAGTGTGCCACCTTATTCGTTTTTATGGAACGATAATTCTACAAGCAATGTGATTATAGATTTTCCTCAAGGTCCGATTAATGGATTTATTAACAAAACATATACAGTAACTGTAACAGATAACAACAATTGCACGAATCAAACTTCCACAACCATTGAAATAAATAAATATCCATTAGTTGAGATTACTCATTTGGAGTCTTCTGGTTTAAATAGTAATGACAAAACAATATGTAGCAAAGATAAAATTGATCTGGAAGCACTAGAATCGGGAGGGTCAAGACCAAATTATCAATTTCTTTGGAATGTAAATAATGCAACAACTGAAAAGATAAGTTTGAATCCGATAACTAATTTAGTTCAACAGGATTTCAATTACAGAGTTACAATAACAAATAGTGGTTGTAAAGCAATAGATAGTATCAATGTTAAGGTATTTGGCTTGCCACAAGCTAAGTATCAAATCATTTCAACTGAACTTGAGCCAAATGCACCAATTACATTTAAAGATTTATCAATAAAAAATGGTGGGTTCAATATAAAAAATTGGATATGGACATTTCAGAATGCAAAAAAATCTGTAATTGACACAAATATAAATGTTTCTGTAACAGCAGAGTTTCCAAAGCCTGGGAAATATGGAGTTTCACTAAAAGTGACGGACGAAAATAATTGTATGTCATTAGTTCAAGATTCGGTTTATATCAACAATTCTAATTGTCCGATAAACTTTAGAGATAATTTCCCAACAAAATATTGCCTCGATAAAGCTACCAATTCTGTAACAATCAAATTGGAGATAGAGCAAAAGCAAGGATTTACTAGTGAAATGAAAGGGATATTTGATAATTTAGGGAATGGGCTCACATTCAAAACATTGCCATCAATTGGTGGAAGTACATCAAAAATTTATACTCTTGAAATTATCGCCACAAAAAAAACGAGTTTTTCTGTAAGACTAAACGTTAATGACCCAAATAATTCATCTGATGGATGCAGGCAAATTACTATAGCCCAAAGTATTGATGTTTACGATGCTCCAGATGGTATTGCAACTCTAAAAGATGCATCGATTTGCAAAGGAAATTCAACATCTACAACTTTAAAATTTAGCAATGGAGTTCCGCCTTACCATTTCAAATATAATAATGTAGATTCAACAACGAATGATACAATTATTTCAATTGGAATAGTGCCAAATGACTATAAAATTCTAACAAAATACGAACCATGTTTATCCTACTTATCTTATTTGGTGGATGGCAAAGAGTGTGTAAATACAATCATCAATGCCTGTACACCATTGAATATCTTGCAATTACCAATAATTGACACCCTTTCAAAATCGTCATTTTGTCAAAATCAGCAAGATTCGAGTACGATCATTCATGCCTTCCCAAGTGGCTCCAATACTTTCAAATATGAATGGATTAATACAGATAGTAGAATTTCGATACAACCATTGGATCAAAAAAGAGCATTGATCACTTTAGAAAAAGATAAGACAGGTTCTATTCCTGTAACGATAAAAGTGATAGATACAAAAACTGGTTGTTCGGATACTAAGCAAAATATAATTGTAATTTCAAAAGGTGAGGCACCAAACATTGATACATTTTCAAAAATATATTCAGACAATAGCAACCCTTCTAAAGGGTTGTTATTGATTTATCCAGATCCAAATTTGTGTTACTTATGGGAAGAAGACACATCTGGAAATTCTGGTTTCAAACCAGCAAGTTGCTACGATAGTAATTCGTATCCTTATTGCGAACCAACAGCTAAAAATTTGAACCAGAATTCAAAATTCCAAGTAAAGATTTGGTATAAAATAAATGGTGTATGCCCAGATTTTAATACAACATGTTTCAATACAGCAACTCAATCAAGAAGCTCGAGCTTCGATTCAAATATTCAGAACCCACTTCATTTATTAGTCATTCCAAATCCGAATGAAGGTAATTTTTCATTGAAATTAACTGGAGGATTAAATGGTAATTACCGAGTTCTACTTATTGATAACATTGGAGAAAAAGCTATAAAATCTTCATTCACAAAGAGTTTTGACGAAATCAAATTAGAAATGAGTTACGAACATCTACCAAATGGACTATACTATTTGCATTTATTGGATGAAGAAGGAAATCGTTTTTTACAAAAAATTATTGTACAACACTAAAAAAGTAACTATGAAACAAATATATTTTCTTGCAATTGGGCTAATTTTAAATATATCCATTTTTGCACAAAAAAATAATATATCAGATGCTAAGTTAAGAAATTTTGAATCAAGAATTAATGACATAGCTTGTGATGTCAATAAAAGTATTGATAAAAATATTGGCGAACAATTGAAATTATTAATCAGAAAATCACTGATAGAATATTACCAAATTGCGAAGCTAAAAGATAAACAAAATAGCATTGTAACTCAAGAATCTGTAACCAAATTCAATGAATTATTTGATGATAACGCAAAGGTTGTCAGTGATATATCTAGATATAACGGAATTGTTGTTAGTTCAGAATCTTATTCAAGTAGTATTTTCGATTACTTGACAGCAGTTGGAGTCGATTTCGAAATTACATCAGCTGTTTTAGACAAAATCAGGTTGGATAAGGCTGGTTATTACAAAGCAGATGTGTTGATTACTAAAGTTTTATATAATGGTTTGGATAATGACAATTCTCAATTTAGATGTAAAAGTGGTAGAAAATATGATTTGGTAATTAGTTACAGAATTGATACTGACAACATTACTAAAGCATATATCTCAAATATATCTGGAACATTAATCAAAGATTGTGAGGATGCTAAGCCAAAATGGGGTTATTATATTGGAGGAGATTATTCATCAATCAGTGCAAGTAAAACAGAATATTTCAATTCAAACTTGAGTACTTTAAATTTAAGTATTAATCCTTCATTATCAGCATGTTTTGGGGCATATTATCTCAAGCCATTGACTATAAAAGATAAAACATTTTTAAAAGCTGGCTTGCAAATAGGTTATACTCAATTGAAATCAACTATTGACCCATCAAGCTATACCATTTTGAACGATAACCATTCAATTAATGGCTCGAAAGTAAGTTTGACCAATCCATCATCTTTTACATATTCGAGTTTCGATAGAAAAATAACGATTGATAAGCAATTCACTGAAAGTCAACAAACCTTCAATATTGCGATACCAATTGGCATACACCAAATTATTAATACGAATAATAATGAAACTTTTCGGTTTTCTGTGGATGCATTGATTATTCCTACTTTCCTCGTATTTTCAGCAACAAAATGGAGTGGAAGAATAGATTATTCGGGCATATTTAATTTTAATAACAGCAATTCAGTTATCGTTCCAAGTCAAGATAGTATTGGTGGAAAAGGAGTTGATGAAATTGAAGCAGAGCCTTTGGGATTGAAAAAAAACAATTTCTTTCAAAATTCGGATAAATCAGAGATTTCTTCTGGTCATAAGTTAGAAAAACCTGATCAAGTGAAATTGAAATTCCACCCTACATTTCTAGTAGCCCTTTCACCTAATCTTGAATTTATCTTAAGTAAGGAAATGAGTTTTGTTGTTTCGCCAACTATTTCTTATACTATTAATTCTTTTGTCAAATCAGAAGAAAGCAACAAACCAATTTTCGCTGGGACACCCCTCATTAACGGCTCTGTACAAGATAGAGTGAATCATGGAATAAAGAGTACGGTAATAGAGGATTACTTTAATTCAGTAAAATTATTAAGTTTTGGATTGAGAGTTGGTTTGCTTTATAATTTAAAATAAACATTTAAAAATGAGGAATTTACCTATAATATTTTTAATATTTTTATCAAATGTTTTAATTGCAGATAATATTACTTTCGAAGTGGGAGTAAAAAATAAAACTATATATAAATGTCCTAATGTTAGTATTACATTTGAACTAAGTCAGTCAGCTTGTTCTGGAGTACTAGAATATCAATGGCAGAAGAAGGTTTTTGGAGTTTTTACTAATATTACGAATGCAACAAACAGCACCTATTTATTAACAAATAGTTTCAACACTTCAAATACGGGAATATATAGAGTAATAATTTTATCTGGAAAAGCACAATGTGCAATAAGTAATGAAATTTCTTTGGAATATATAGCTCCTCCAACTATATCCTTAAAGCTAAAGAGTCAAGGCGGTCAAGTAGATAATTTTCCATTATGCACTACAGATTCTATTGATTGGGTAGTCGTAAAATCTGGTGGAATTAAACCACTTACAACTACTTGGAGTGTCACGAATGGGAGTAAAGCTGTTGAGTTAAAGCCGAATAAAGATACTCTTACAATATTTGGCATATTAAATGGAAATCCAAAAATTCAAGCCAGTGTGAAAGATTCATTTGGTTGTACCACAGTTATTTCAGCTGCAATGATTGTAAAAGGAGCCTCACTAAAATCAATTGACACTTTGCCAGTAACAACTTGTGAAGGATTAGATTTAAATCTAAAAGCTAAACTGAACAATACTCCAAATGGAAATATACCTTTTACCTTTTCATGGGTAAGTCTTTCTAATTCATTTTCAGTAACTGCAAATCCAGCACCGAATGATTCTTTAGCAAAAATACATACCAATTCATCTGATTCTGCTGCTCATTTATTGCTAAAAATTTTTGATGGAAATACGCAATGCAATGCTCGATATGATAAGTATTTTAAAATATTACCAGGGGAGCAGCTAAATGTTTTACAATCAATCGAAGATTCTGGAAATAAGAGCAATGATAATATTATTTGTGAAGGTTATAAATTTCAATTAGATACAATTCCGAATCAAGGAGCATCGAAACTTACAAACTTGAAATGGGAGGACGGTAATACAAAATTTCCTAGATCATTTATTCAAGCTGAAGATTCTAAACAATATATCATTTCTGCAAATGATATAAAAGGATGTCTTGTATTCGATACCATTTTAATGAATAAAAAACCAAATCCGATTATAAAAATTAATAATGACGAGCCAAATTTTTCCATTTGTAAAGGAAATTCTCAAAGTTTGATTGCAAGTGGTACAAATATATTTGAATGGTCAACTGGTGAAAAAACCAATCAAATTGTAGTAACTCCATTAGTTACAACAACTTACACCGTTACTGGGACTAGTTCTGACGGTTGTTCAGCTTCTAAATCAGCTATAGTAAATATTCTTCCATTGCCAAATATTACGATTAATCAGAATACAGTTATCTGTCAAAATAGTTCTATTACTCTATTTGTAGGTGGGGCAAAAACTTATATTTGGGAAAATGGCTCAACAGATTCACTAAGAACTGTTACACCAGCAAACACTACAATTTATAAAGTAACAGCAACTTCAGCACAAGGATGTTCAGAAGATACTTTAGTATTGATAAGTGTAGTTCCAAGTATATCCATTTCAAATTTTTCTCCAGATATCACGATATGTCCTGGAACAAGTACAAAATTGTTTGTTCATGTGAATGGATCGAACTTAGTCTATAAATGGAATACAAATGAAACAAAAGATACGATTCAGGTCAACCCAACTCAAACGACTATTTATACAGTAACAGTAACCACTATAAATGGATGTACTGCTACAAAATCTATTACAGTTACTGTTGGCAACAATTTGAATTTCACTGTTCCAGATGTTACTATTTGTACTGGCAATACTGCCACTTTAAAAGTAAATATTACAGGAAGTGGATTTTTATATAAATGGAGTAATGGATCAATCACAGATTCTATAGTTGTAAACCCAACTATTACAACAAGTTATACTGTAACAGTCACCTCATCCTCAGGATGTGTTGGTACTAAAAGTGTTACTGTAACCGTACAAAACAAATTAATTGCAAATGCAGGTGTTGATGCCCACATTTGCATCGGTAAATCCATCTTAATATCTGCCAGTGGAGGTCAAAATTATAAATGGAATACTGGATCGAGTAGTCAATTTATTTCTGTATCGCCTTCTATTACAACATCTTATATTGTAACTGTTTCCAGTGGTTCTTGTTCGGCAATTGATTCCGTGACGATATTTGTTCATGATATTCCAATTGCAAATGCAGGGAAGGACACCACAATTTGTAGTGGAAATACAATAAATTTGAATGCAAGTGGTGGAGATAATTATCTTTGGAGTACAGGAGAGAAATCTTCAAATATCAATGTAAATCCATTAATTTCAACTACTTATACAGTTACCGTCTCCAATAGTTTTGGTTGTAGTGCCACCGATGATGTAATTATAAATGTAACTCCAAAACCTATATTAACCATTTCAAAAGATACTAGTATTTGTGGTGGGCAAACAGTACAATTAACTGCAAGTGGCGGTGGAACATATAAATGGAGTACAAATGAAACCACCAATTCAATTTTTGTAACACCTTCAATCACTTCATTTTATACAGTTATTGTCACTAACAACAATTGTTCAGTAACGGGTACAGTAAAAGTTGAAGTAATTGGTAATTTAGGTTTAGTAACCGCTACACCCGACCCAACAATTTGTAAAGGAGTAGGTGTTGGTTTAAAAGTAACTGGAGGATCCACTTACTTATGGAACACAGGTGCAAAAACAGATTCAATATTTGTAAATCCAACAATTGACTCAACTTATTCTGTAACGGTTTCTTCTGGAAATTGCAAAGTCACTAAAAATATTAAAGTAACAGTTACCGACAAAATCAAAGCACAGATTAGTTCAAACAAAACAATTTGCATTGGCGATCAAGTTTCTTTGAACGCAGTTGGGGGATCATCTTATAGCTGGAGCAGTGGTCAAAAAACAGCCAATATAACTGTATCTCCAACTGAATCAACACTTTATAAAGTTACAGTTTCGAGTGGAATTTCGTGTAGTGATACGGCTTCAGTCTTAGTAACGGTTAATAAATTGCCAATTGTTAGTGCTGGGAAAGATGTATCAATTTGTCAAGGTAGTTCTACTATGCTCAAAGCAACTGGAGGAGTTAGCTATTTGTGGTCAACTTCAGAATCAGGATCGGAGATAAATGTTTCTCCTAATACAAAATCAACTTATTCTGTTATAGCAACAGATGCAAATGGCTGTAAGTCAACAGCTCAGGTATCTGTATCCATTTTAGCACGACCAATAGTATCAAAAATCAATGGAGATACCTCAATTAAATGTTCGAGCCCAAAACTGTTATATTCTGTCGAACATGAACTAACATTAGCTCCATTTACTTACAATTGGGTAATATCAGATCCTACGGTTCTAAAAATATTGAATAATGGAAACCTATCAACTGAATTAAGTACATTGAATAAGGGAACTGCATCTTTACTCATAAAAGTCGTTGATGGCAATAATTGTGAAGGCAGTAAGAACTTGATAATCAATGTAGAAGAACTTACTAATCTCGAATTAGATACTATAATTTTATTAGAACTTGGGAAAATATTTCTTTATCCAAATCTAGATTTATGTATGGAATGGGAGCAAGATGAATCTGGAACGAATTTCGCAAATCCTAAACCAGCACCTTGCAATTTGGTAGATGGAAAGACTAATAACCAATTGAATTACTGTGATTTGAATTCAAAATTCAATCCAGCTTTCAAATATCGAATAAAATTATATGCTAAGGATAGCAATGGAAAATGTACGACAAATGGCTGTGTATTTTTTGCCATTCAAATCAGAAGTGTTGGCGACACTCTAAGCCAAAATGTTGCTACAATACAACTTTTTCCTAATCCAACAAATGGATTAGCAAAATTAAAATTTGAGCATTTCGAAAATGAAGTATTTATGATTAAAACATACAATGAAATTGGAATGACTGGAGTGAAAAAAGAGATACAAATTGAACATTCACTAGAATTAATAGATATGGATTTTTCGAATTTATCCGATGGATTGCATTTTATCCTTATACAAGATAAAAAAGGTAAAAATTACAAAATACCATATATGAAGTTCAATGAAAATTAAATACATTTTTATTCCATTGATATTGTGCATCTTATGCTGCAAAATGATTCATAAACAGAAGAATAATACAAGTGAAATTGATTATATACAAAATAATGAATTGCATTGGAAATTGAAAAACCAAACAACTGAATTTATGATAAAATATTTCAAATATGGGTTATTGTCGAATATTCATACCAATAAATTGGATATTGAAAGTATTGGGAAATTCAAATCTCTATTTTATGATAATGCTAAGATATACAATGATTTAGAAAATATAGATGAGCAAATATCTATTGATAAATATTGTTCAATACTGACAGATTATTGCTTGAACAATCAAATTGAAATCTATTTTGAAGAAAAAATCACCAATGATTATATCAATCAAAAATTAAGGAGAGAAATAAGAAATATAAATCCAGAATTAGATAGTAGTTATAGATTAGTAATTCCTGTTGAAAAATGGACAAATCAATATTTTTCAAACGAAAAAAAGCAATTAATTCAGTACGATAGACCTAAAAAAACTAGCTATTTGGTTACGGTTTTCAATAATCCAACTAATCATGAAGTTAATATCATCAACATAGAAAAAAATTAAAGTTATGTTATTTAATATAATAAATAGCCATCAAAAGTCAAATATATTAAGTAATCTTTTTCAATTACTTATACCAATAATTTTCTTACTAAGCATTCAAAATTTATTGGCTCAAAAAGGAAATAAATCTACTGCTGAATCATTCATATCCACTCTAAACGATAAACAATGTATCACAATGCATGTGAATGAAGCAGATGCCATTAAGCTAAAAAGAGCTGTTCGGAATGCTCTATTAAAATATTATAATGTTGCATCATTATTAGATAACAACGGAATGGTAACAAGAGAATCATCTCAGAAATTTAAAGAAATATTTGAAGAAGATGCAAAAATATTGTGCGACATTTCTCAAAATGTATATTATCTGAATGCCGATGACTATGCTTCAATGGCATTCGAGTTTATGACTAATACTGGTGTAATATTTTCACTATCCAATCCTGTGTTAAATAAAATCTATGAACAAGATGGCTATTATTTTAGCGATATCATCTTAATCAAAACTGTACATAACTATTTAGACAACAAGATGGTATATCAAAAATGCAAGAAAGGAAGGCAGTTCAAAATAACAATTACTTTTAGAAGTACGGTTTATGATTTGGAGAATGCACTAATTCAGAACATAAAAGGTGGTTTAATAAGAGAATGCAACGATTCGAACCCAGCATGGGGATGGAACATTGAAGGTGGAAATATTTCTTTTCAAACTGAAAAAGCTAGTCAATTAGAGCCATTTCCAACAATTCAACCTAAATTGACAAATGGTTTTTATGCCAAACTCGGTGCATATTATTACAAGTCAATTGGCACTTCCGAAAAATTATGGTTGAAAATGGGCATCCAAGCTGGATTAGCTCAGATGGCAACAAAAATTGACTCCACCCAATTTACTATCCTAAATACTAAAGATGCTTTTGGCACAAATTCAATCAAATATGATCGATTTGATCGTACTACAACTATTGAAAATGAGTTCACAGAGCTTCTTTCATTAGCACAACTTACAGTACCAATTGGATTGAAATATATCTTGTATCAATCAAAATCCAAAAAAATTGGCTTTGGAGTAGAGTTTGGTGCTAACGCTTCTATCAATTTCAATATCAAAAAATCATGGAATGGAAGATTATCTACAAAAGGAACTTATGTAATTGGTGAAAATATATATACAATACCAACAAACAATGCAGATATTGACAACTCAGCATACGGATTAAAATCTAATATTTATTTTGATGATGCAAGTAAATATCCGCTTTCAAAAGGAACTAAAGTTGATATTCCTGCTCATCAGAACATTAAAATCAATCCGATAATTGCTGCTAATATTACACCGTATTTTTATTGGTCAATTTCCGAAAAATCAATGCTTCAAGTAGGCATACCAATTACATACTCTTTTACAAATTTCTTCAAACCTTCTAATACAACGAAAATTTGTTTTAATGGAGAACCCATTAAAGATGGATCTATGCAAGATCGGATTGATCAGGGATTGGCTTCAAGTATGGTAGAAGATTTGTTTAAATCGACTAAATTTTTGTCTTTTGGAATACAAGTCGGAATTTTCTCACTTATCAAATAAATTCAAATAATTAATATTGAGCATTTTATGAAAAAATATATTCAAATTCTAATAATAATATTCGGTTGTATAAATATTCTATTTGCACAGAAATTCAGCAGATGTTTGGAAATGCCACAATCATTTGCAAAACCTGTTGACAATCCAGCCTTTTATTTGAGTCCTATCAAGCCCGTAATTGCTTCCACCCCATGGGTGGTCGTATGTGATCGGTCTGAGCCAGACTTAACACAAACTTATACAAAACCAGATCAGAACAGCCCAAAAATGAAAAATATTGAATGGTTACAAACTTATCATGTTGTGGATGAAGATAAAGAATGGATAAGGATTGTGATTGCAAGAAGAAAACAAGGTCTTGAATTTTATGATGGCACCGTTCAAGATTTCGGTTGGATCATGAAAAAAAATGTTCTACTCTGGAACAAATCACTATTAGATTCAAGGACAGGAATCCATTTAAAAGCTTTTTTGCTCAATAAAGCTAAAGAACTTAAAGACATTTTGAGGCTTAAAAATAAAGATGTTGCCAACATTTATAAAGGTCCTGAAACAACTACAACTATTGGCGAAAAGCAGATCTATGAATTTTATTTCGTCCTCAAAAAAGAAAATAATCGATACCTTCTAGCTAAAAATGAAACTACTGGTGAAGGGCTGACTGATGAAATTGTGGGATGGGTAGAAGAACGTAGGGCAACTGATTGGAATACTAGAATTTCATTCGAACCCAATTTTGACCAAAATGCTTTCAAAGAGAGATCTTCCAATAAATCACTTATGTGTATGGGATTTGCTGACCAACAATCTGCAAATAAATATGTGGAAACAGGGGTAGTAATAGATGATGATGTTATCTGGGATAATGACCCCATCCGATTATCCCCAGACCAATTAGCTAAAGAAAACCCTCGTAGATTCAAAGGAGCCGTAGTTCGTTTCCCAATGCTTACCAATAATGATAAATCGTTCACAAGTGGTGTTATCGGGGATATTGTTACTAAAAATGCACAAGTCCAACAAGGAAAAATATCTGAAATATCTTATGCCTCAATGGTAAATACCAATCAGAAAGTCGAAACAGGAAGAAATAATTATAACGTACTTTTTTTGATAGAAGGAACAAATAGTTTGTCTAGCTATAATTCAGCAATAATTGAGGCAATGAAAAAACTAAAATTGGAAATGAACGATATTCCTAATTTGAAATTTAGTGCAGCTATCTATAGAGATGTTCCAGAAGCCAAGGTTAATAAATTGCTAGAAATTAAGAAATTAACTTCCAATATGGACGATGTAATTAGTTTTGTTCAAAATGCAGAATTTGGTAGGTGGCACGATAATGATGATTACACTGCATTGAATTATGGACTACAACAATCTTTACTTGAAACAGGTATCGACAAATCTCACACTAATATCGTCTGTGTATTAGGAAGTTATGCAGATTTTATTCAAAATAAAGTAAGAAGAACTGATGCAGAAACAGATAATAGCCCACAATTGGTGAGAAGAGAAAAAATAGAATCTTTATTTGCAAGTATCAATGCACATTTATTATTTATACAAGTGAAAGCAGAAGATAGCGATGCTAGTGAAAAATTTGCTAGACAGGCAAGATCATTCATATTAGAATCTGCTAAATTACAATATGACGATTACAAAAATGTGAAAGCATATATTCCGAACATAAACTTTGGCAATCCAGATATTGCCGATATAGATGAAGGTAATGATATAAGAATTCAAAATGCTCCTACAATTGGAAGACTTATCAAACCAGATGTTGGGAAATCGCTTTCAAAAGATAAAGTACAACAGGCTATTGTTGAGACTTTCGTGGAAATAAAAAAATTCAATGATGAGACGATGCATAGAATGTCGAGAATGATAGAAGATGGCGAATCCATAGGTGAAGTTAGTGCTGGAGCATTTGCACCAGCTATGGCAAAATTGCTCTATACTTATCTGAAAGATAAAAAGACAAATGCCTATTCTGAAGAAGATGTTAAGAAATTAGTAGATGATAAATACAAGTTATATCAACAAGTTTATTTGCCCAAAAAAGCAAAAGGATCGAGATATGATGCTTTATCATACGTTTTATTCATGCCAAAAGCAGATTTGGAAGATTATGTCCGTCAGTTGAAAGGACTTAAAAGAGCATTAAGCGAAACAAACGATGTCAGAAGAGAAACTTTATATAATTTTTTAATATCATTACTCGAAAGATATACAGGCAACAAAAGCTATTCGAAAGATGCAAACAAATTATCTACTCAGGATCTGAGAGAAATTATGCAAGGATTGAAAAAAGAAGGAGGAAAAGGTGGATTGATGAATCTTACTATTCCTGGACAAGAGGATTTCAATATTGGTGATGTGAAAGACAAACGAAAATTAACGGACGAACAAGTTTTAAATTTTGTACGGAAAATCAGCGATAAAGCCAATCAAATTGACGACATACTAGAGAAAGGAGACGATTACGAATTTAGTTACAAATCCTCAAAAAACAGATATTATTGGATTCCTCTAGAAATCACTTTTTAAATGAAAGAATTATTGTTTGATATTGAACATCTGAATTGTAAATACAACAAAGGTTCGACGGTTTTATATATTCAAAATTTGAAGATTTTTAAAGGCGAATTAGTATTTATTCTAGGTACATCTGGAATTGGTAAAAGTACATTTATCGAAACATTGGGATTGATGAATAATACGATTTCCAAAACTGAAAATACTACCATTTCATTTTATCCAAAAGGAAATGAGTCCAAAATTCAGCTTGAAAATTCATGGAATTTAGCAGACGAAAAAATTTCTAATTTCAGAAATCAATATTTCAGTTTCATCTTTCAAAATACGAACTTGATGCCCAATTTCACTGCTGGTGAAAATATGTGTATCAGTCAGTTAATTCAAGGAAGCTCTTTAGCTCAAGCAAAAAAGGAGGTGAAAGAAGTCATGAAAGAATTGATGCTTGACGAAGAAATTTTCGAAAAAAAAATAATGGAATTATCTGGAGGTCAACGACAAAGATTAGCATTTGTTCGGGCAATAATCGCAAATTATGTCGTACTGTTTGGTGACGAACCTACAGGTAATTTGGATAAATATACAGCTCAAAAGTTGTTAAATATTTTGAAAAACAATTTGAAAAAATTCAATAGGACGGGAATAATTGTTTCTCACGATATAGAATTGGCATTGCAATATGCAGACAGAATTATACTCTTGAATTCGAATGATACAAAATATTATGGCGAGATTTTGCCACAAAATATTTTAATAAAAAGTGAAAATGGATGGAAAGAGCTAGATGGAAAATCGATAGAACAACCCCTAGCCAAAATCGAAAAGGTATTAGGATTTCATTTATCCCTTCTAAATTAAATTAAAATGAGTCATTCAATTTTGAATAAAAATATTTGGGGTAAAACAGATTTTCAAAAATTATTTTTTATTAATGAATTTCAAACCTTAGCAGGAAAGTCTCAGAAAGGAATTATCACATTAATTTTAATTCTTTTTGTCACTTTGCTTTCCTTAGGATTTGCTATCGGTAGTTTGGAATATTTAAAGGAAAGAATGGAGAACCCCTACACCAATTGGGTAAACCTACCCGTCACCCCAAAAGTGGATAGAATAGTGGATAAACTAAAAGAAAATTTTAGCCACCAAGCTGTATTGGACTCTTTTAATTTGAAAAATATTGATGAATATGACATTGGATTTGAAAAATTTATTAGTGCATACCAAAAAATATACAATAATAATAGAGGTAGGACTTTTGACCCAAAAAGTGATATTCTAAAAAAAATACTTAACCAATCGGATAATAATGTAATTTCTGGATTTTCGATCCACGAAAAAGATTATAAAGAAATTCCAAATCCATGTGGAATAATCGTAACAAAATCATTTCTCGAAAAATTGGGATATGATATTAAAACTATTCAAAAGCTTCCTATTGCTTATGATGAAAGAAATAACATTGTCATTTACATTGATATTCTTGCAGTTGTGAAGGAATTGCCAGATTATTGTGATTATTCAATTACGAATAGAATGTATAACCTTTTGACCAAATCAAAAGAAGATACTGGGTTTATGGATAATGATGATGGGGGTAAAAATGTATTTACAATTATTTCAACTGATAATAGTTCGGAACGAATTAAAAATCAAATATTGAAGTATATTTCAGAAAGTTTGCTACACAAAATAGATCAAGAAAAATTCATAATTGATTCAAAAAGTGAACATTATAAATATTCAATATTATTAAATGCTTTTATTGAAAAAGATTCCATTAAGCGACTTACGCATCAAATTTGTTCACAAATCAAAGCAATTCCATTTACAAATTGGGAATGCAATGGGAAAAGTGAAGGTTTAGATCATCCTAGTTATTTATCTTTCAATTTCAAAACATTGGACAAAGTGAGGGTATTGAAGGATTACTTGAAAACCAATTATGAAGTGGAATTGAGTATGACCCAAGTAGAAGCAAAAGAAAATTTCGCTTTAGTGAGCAACCTTACATTTATTATCATTTTGGTATTATTTGGATTTAGCATCACAAGTATTGTGTATTATGTTGATAGTCTGCTAAATACACATCTCGAAAAAGTAAAAACCAATTTAGGCACTTTTAAAGCATTCGGATTGAGCAATGCTGCACTCATCAGCAATTACATTAAAATCATATTTTCATTTTTATTAATTTCAACCATAATATCAATAATAATTGCAATAATCATATCGGTTGTTTGCAAATTATTTGGTATTAGGATTTTATTATTCGATATTAGGATAATTGCAGCAATTATAGTTCTATATGGCATAAGTATCTATAAATCAAGACAAACTATTCTTAAAATATTGTCAAAAACACCAGGAGATTTAATTTATAATCGCTAGTAAATGAAATATTCGCTTTTCAAAAATCTAAAAATTTTGATAATATTAAAAAATTATCCAAATGAAGTTTTGGAAATATATAAATAAAGTAATAATTTTGCGTCGCTTTAAAGTTAGAAGCAGGTCTAGTAGCTCAGCTGGATAGAGCAACAGATTTCTAATCTGTAGGTCTCAGGTTCGAATCCTGACTGGATCACTAAAATCGCCGCATTTTGTGGCGATTTTTTTTTGCCTTTTGTTTTTGTTTTAAAAAGTAATTTGAACTTTTTAAACATACTTATCTTATCTTTTTTGCTTTTAATAATTTTCAAAATCTTAGATAAAATTATTTTTACCTTTGCTTTATAACATTTAATATGGCATTATTTCAAACAACAGTACTTAATAAATTTCTTGCAGAACAGGATAAGGATTTTCTAATAGCTCAATACAATATATTTAAAAGCTATTTTCTTGGAATTCCAATCTACAATACTCATAAATTAGTATCAATTTATTTCTGCATCAAAGCTACAAAATCATCAAACAAGTATCTTGCATCGTGAGGTCCAGGACCTGCCTCAGGGTGGTATTGGACAGAAAATGCAGGTTTGTTTTTTATTCTAATTCCTTCGATAGTATCGTCGTTCAAATTGATATGAGTAATTTCGATTAAATCACTTTTTTGCCTAACCGACTCAGAATCAATGCTAAATCCATGATTTTGACTCGTAATTTCACATCTTTTTGTTTCCAAATTAATTACAGGATGATTGGAGCCACGATGACCGTTGTGCATTTTGTAAGTTGGTATATCCATAGCTAAAGCTAGAAGTTGATGACCCAAACAAATTCCGAATAGAGGCTTGTTTTCTGCTAATATTTTTTTAATAGTTTGTATCGCTCCAGCTAAAGGAGCAGGATCGCCAGGTCCATTTGACAAAAAATAACCATTTGGATTCCAAGATTTTATATCTTCAAAAGGAGTATTTGCTGGAAAAATTTTCATATAACAATCTCTATCGGCAAAGCAATCCAAAATGCTTTTTTTGCATCCGAAATCAAGCACTGCAACTTTGTATTTACTATTTTCATTGCCATAAAAATAGGTTTCAGATGTAGTAACTTTACTTGCAAGCTCCAATCCCGACATATCTGGCACTTGACCTAAGATTTTCTTAAGTTCCTCTATATCAGTCGTTTCAGAAGAAATTACTGCATTCATAGCTCCTTTATCTCGAATATGACGAACAATTTCTCTGGTGTCCAAATCAGATATTGCCACCATATTTTCATTATCAAAATACTCTTGGATAGAGCTATCAGCCATTTGCCTTGTATATTCATTTGTGAAATTTCGGCAAACCAATCCTGCAATCTTCATCGACTTCGACTCTGATTCATCACTTTTGATTCCGTAATTTCCAATATGAACATTTGTTGTGACCAGAATTTGCCCAAAATAAGAAGGATCGGTAAAAATTTCCTGATATCCAGTCATTCCCGTATTAAAACAAATTTCACCAGTAGTTGTACCTATTTTGCCAGCAGATTTGCCATAGAAAACAGTACCATCTTGAAGAAGTAGTACTGCATTATTAGTATTGGACATAAAAATTTATTCTGAAATTGCATTGCAAAAGTAATCAAATATCATATTTAATTGTTAGTAATTGAAGATATATATTTATCAAATAGAGTAAGTTATTTTAAGTTTTCTTTTTATAAATTTATATCATTATAGTTTTTTTCCCAAAATTATATTTCAAAATGATGGGTTTAATTTAAAAAAAAAGAAGTGAAATCCTCATTAGTTATTATAAAATATTACCTTTGAAGTCATAAATCAAAATTTTATTGAATGAAGAAATTAATTACTTTTTTGCTACCATTAGTAGCTTTGGTATTTATATTTTCTAAATATGCGAATGATGGTCAAATGCAAGATCGTTTTATAAAGCGAGTTGATGAGAAAAAATTATCTAAACCTTTGGCATATACAACTACTGAAGTCCAAAAGTTAGAAAAAATAATTATTTCCCCTAATTTAAATAAAAAGCCACAGTCTTTTTCAGCTCAATCAATTTCAAAGTTTAGAAAAAGAAGCAAACTTGAAGAAAAAGTTGAAGAATCATTCAAGTACGATTTTGATAGAATAAAAAACCCAATTACTGGAACAGTTCCAGAAAATATGATGATTGATGGACTCGAAGCTACTAAAAGATTGCAACAAGTTCATTTTAATAATAGAGAAGATGCTTTAAAATGGACAGAGAGAGGACCTAATAATGTGGGTGGCAGAACTAGAGTGATCTTAGTGGATGAAAATGATTCGACTAGAAGAACCGTTTTTGCAGGAAGTGTTTCTGGTGGATTATGGAAAACAACAGATATAACAGCAGCAAAACCAATATGGGTAAAAATAAATGACCAGCTTGAAAATTTATCTATCGGTGCTTTAGTACAAGATCCGAGAGACCCAAAGATAATGTATATGGGAACTGGTGAAGGTTATCCTAATGCCGATGCAGTGAGAGGCGTAGGTATTTTCAAATCAACTGATGGTGGTAATACTTGGAACCTTTTGCCATCTACCAAAAAAGCAAATAACTTTGCTTTTATCCAAAGATTAGTGTTCAATCCAATTACTAATGCCTTATTTGCTGCAACCGGCACTGGGCTTTTTAAAACAAATGATGGTGGGCTAACTTGGTCAAAATCAATTATTAGTTCAAAAGTATTCGACTTAGAGTGGTCTCCAGCTGGGTATATGTTAGCCTCAAGCGGTACTTCAATTTTTAAATTGAGCAATGCAGACACTACTACTTTTGTTAATTTAACAAGTAATTCTAGCTCTGGATTTTTGAAAAGCCTTAGCAGAATAGAATTTAATGTATGTAGAGATTATCCGAATGTTATATATGCAATAGGCTCAGCAAATGGTGCTGCATCAAATGTTGCTAGAAGTAATGATTATGGTGTTACATGGAATATAATGTCTCCTGCTTCGCCATCTGGTGGCGATATTACAAACGGACAAGCCTGGTATGATCTTACAATTTGTGTTGCTCCTTATGATTCCAATAGAGTTTGGGTAGGTGGTGTACCAATGTCTAGAAGTACAAATGGTGGTTTAACATTTTCATCAATTGCCAATAACCTACATTCAGATCAGCACATCACCATGTTCGATCCAAAAATGGATAGCGTTATGTATGCAGGTAATGATGGGGGAATTTATAGAAGTATCAATGCAAAATTGAATAATATGACTTTTGAAGCAAAAGAGGATAATTATATTACTACACAGTTCTATGCATGTGCTATGCACCCCGATTCTTTATCGAATTACTTTCTAGGTGGTACACAAGATAATAATTCTTTGAAATTGAATGGAAAAGGTATTTCTGGTGCAACTGTGGTAAAAGGTGGGGATGGAATGTTCTGTCATATCGACCAAAAAGATCCTAAATATCAAATGGCTTGTTCCCAAAATGCTGTTTACAATTATTCAACAAATGGAGGTCAAACCTGGTCTTTCGGTTATGATTTTAAAGGAAATTGGGCTGCTGCATCCGATTATGATAATTTTAATGGAGTGATGTACACCCAATCTAGCTTAGGTGATATTTTTGAATGGAAGGTTAGATCTGGATTACCTCCTCGAAGAATGACAATAAAAGGCACTAAATTGGCAATAACAGCTCTATTATGCGATCCAAATAAAGGAGGAAGAGTATATATTGGCTCTAGCTCTGGGTATATTACAGTAATAGAAGATGCACTTACAGGTGATACCAATTTGACAGCAATCTCATTGACCAAATTGCCATTAGCTGGAAATGTTACCTGTATCAGCGTAGAGGAAGGAAATGAAAATCACATGATCGTAAGTATGTCCAATTTGGGATTAGAAAATAGTATTTTTGAAAGCTTTGATAGAGGTAAAACTTGGAGAGGTGTAGAAGGAATTGCAGTGAGTGCTGATAAAAAATTCCCAGATATATCTGTTCGTTGGGTAATTTTTGCTCCTGGTGATGCAACCAAAGCTATCATTGCAACAGAATTTGGAGTATGGAATACTCAGAAATTGGATGGTGATAATACAGTATGGATTCCACCATCACCTATTAATGGAACACCATTGGTAAGAACTGAAATGTTGCAATATAGAAAATCTGACAATTTGGTTTTAGCAGGAACTTATGGACGTGGACTTTGGACAACAGAAGCATTTTCGCCAACAATTCCTAAAATGGCTTATGAAAAAGTAACCTATTTGAACACCCCTGTTTCTTTTCAAAATCTATCACTAAATTATCAAAGTGTTGTTTGGGATTTTGGAGATGGAACAACATCGACAGAAGATAATCCAACTCATACCTATACTAAAGTAGGAACTTATACAGTAAGTATTAAACTAAATAATATTTCTACAATTAATTCTTTAATATATGTTTTACCTGATCTAGCATTGCCTTATCAATCTGGGTTTGCCAATTATGGAGGAGATTTTGAAGGATTTACGGAGCAATATGCTGTTGATACAAAATCAGGCACTTCATTCGAAAGAGGAAATTCAACAGAGCCAAATAAAAGTGGTGTAAAATCTGGATCCAATGCTTTTGTAACTGGATTAAAAGAAACTTATTATCAACCATTTTCAGATACTAGGCTTTATTTATCTAATTTCAATATGAAGGATGCTGGAATATATGAATTTAGTTTTTGGGCAAAACAAAGATTGCAAGAAGGAACAGATGGTTATTTAATAGAATATTCACTAGATAAAGGATTGTCTTGGAACACTTTAGGTACTGCGAAAGCAGGATGGTACACTCAAACTAGTCCTGGAACAACTTTCCCAACTGGAACACCATTCTTTAGTACAAATACTACTTCATACACCAGATTTGCATTGAATATCAGCGATTTAGCAGGGAATGAAAATGTTGCCTTTAGGATAGTTTTCAAATCGGATGATACAGGATCTCATGCTGGAGTAGCAATTGACAATGTGGAAATTACAAAATTTTCGGGCGAGTTACAAACAAAAGTAATTGACCAATCTTTAGCATTTAACACTTCTACAGAATTACAAATTAACTGGAATACATTACCTGAGTACTATTGTAGCAATTTCGAAATAGAGTTATCTACAAATGGTATTGATTTTAAGACTATTAAAAAAGTGAATGCAACAGGAATTTTAACTGCAAATAAACAATCCTATTCCATAAAAGAAGTTGCTACAAGTTGTATTTATTTTGTTAGAATAAAAGTTATTAATGAAAATAAAAGTTTGGGGTACTCAAAAACATTTTACACTCCAATAATGTCTATTAAGAGAGATAATGAATGTGGAACAGGCATTTTTGAAGCATTCCCGAATCCTTTTAATAGCTTTATCAATCTATCCTTTACTGAAGTTTTTTCAAAACAACTAAAAATTGAGTTGTTTGACAATGCAGGTAAAAAAATTAGAACAGAAACAGTTGCATTGAAAGAGGCTACCTACTATACAATCAAAGGTCTTGAGGATTTACCAAATGGAGTTTATTTGTTACGAACACAATTTGATAATGAGGCATCATCAACTTATAAATTATTGAAAAGTAACTAAATTTAGATTAAAAATAGTTAAATAACAATTTTATTTTGAAAAATAAGTTCTTGTAAAAAAAATTACATGAGAATAAATTTTGCATTATTTCCATTATTGTTTTTAGTCAGTTTTCTTCATGGACAAACGAAATTAGAAAATTCGTTACTGTGGAAAATAGAAGACCCAAAGCAGCAGCTTCAAACGTCATATTTGTTTGGAACCATACATTTGATTGGCAAAAAAGATTTTGTACTTCGAGAAGAGGTTAAATCTGCATTAGATAAAGCTACAAAAGTCGTTTTTGAAGTGAATCTAGATGATATGAATGACATGGAGAAGATGATGGGAATCATGATGAAAGCAAATATGAAAGGCGACACTTCATTAAAGGATTTGATATCAAAAGATGATTATACTATTGTAAATGATTTTTTTACGAAAGAAGGAATTCCATTGGTGATGTTTGAAAAAATGAAACCAATGTTTATGACTTCATTAATCATGGGACCATTGAGTGGAAATGAAAAAGAGGAAATGGTGTCATACGAACTTGAACTGACGAAAATAGCAAAAGAAAAATCTAAAACCCTTGACGGACTAGAAACGTTTGATTATCAGTTAAGTATATTTGACCAAATACCTTATTCATTACAAGCAAAGTTGTTGGTAGATGCAATAAAATCTTCCAAAGATAGTAGTTCTACAGATAAGCAATTAATGGAAATGATAGCAGCTTATAATCATCAAGATTTAGAAAAACTAGAAGTTTTGATGAATTCTGATACAAAAGAATTAGGTGTTTATATGAGTTTACTTTTGGATAATAGAAACAAAAATTGGATTCCACTTATCCAATCAAAAATGAAAGATTCGACATTTTTTGCAGTAGGTGCAGGTCATTTATCTGGTGAAAATGGAGTAATAAAGCTTCTTAGAAAAGCTGGTTTGAAAGTTACTCCAGTTGTTGGTAATTAATGTTAAATTTATCTTGATCATTAAGAAAGCCAAATTGTGATCTAAATGCAATTTGGCTTTCTTTGTCCAATGAAATAGTCTTTTGACATTCAACATTTGAAATTTCAAACAAAGTATTTCCTACAAAATCCAAAATTTGACTATCTCCGGAATATTCTAAACCTATTCCATCAACACCTACCCTATTCACTCCTATTGTATATGATTGGTTTTCAATTGCTCTAGCTTTCAATAATGTATTCCAAGCAAAAGCTCTTCTATTTGGCCAATTTGCTACATATATCAGCAAATCATAATTCATTGTGTTCCTACTCCAAACTGGAAATCTCAAATCATAACAAATCAAAGGACAAATTTTCCAACCCAACCAATCTACTATAAGCTGCTCATTTCCAGAGTAATAGTGCAGATGTTCATTTCCATAACTAAATAAATGTCTTTTGTCATAAGTTAGAAAATTTCCATTTGGAAATACGCAATACAATCTATTAAAATATTTATGCTCTTGTTCAGCTATTATACTTCCAATTAAAAGGCAATTATTTTTTTTGGATATTTGTTTCATCCAATTTACTGTAACTCCAGATTCGTCTTCTGCTAAAAGTTTGCTATTCATACTAAAACCAGTACTGAACATTTCTGGCAAAATAATTAAATCGGTTTCAGACTCGATTGAATTGATCAATTCTTCAATATGAAGAAGATTGACTACTTTATTCTCCCAATTCAAATTGGTTTGAATGATAGTCACATTCAATTTTTGCTTATTCATATCCATTTTTTATCCAAATTGACTCGCCTTTCTTTAAATTTATTTTTAGTTTCCCTGGTTCTACTAATTCTACTTTTGATTGATCTTTTTGATCCACAAACCATGTTTTGAATGGCAATTTTAAAATATAAGATTCATTGCTTTCTGCTATAAATTGTATTCTATCCAAATTACCATTCTCTAATATAGCACTCACTAGTGCAGCACCAGAAACTCTCAAATTATCAAATCTTACATATTTCCATTCTTTTGGTATAGCAGGAAAAACCTCAATCCAACCTTCATGATCTTGTATCAACATTTCTTGCACCCCAGCTGCAAATCCAAAATTCCCTTCTAATGTAAATACTTTATCTTTAATTTTACTATTTTTCTTCGACGATTGATCGCCATTCAAATGAAAACTGTTAGGAGAACAGAATGCTTCAGAAAAAATCTTCAAAGCCTTTGCAGCACCGTCTCCATCTTTTGCTCTTGCTTTCAGATTGGCTAACCAACAATAGCTATATCCCGTCCAATAATCACTCCCATATTCATCCAATGTTGATAATGAATGGTTTAATATTTTATTATCATTATAATTCTTTGCCGTAATAAGACCCAATGGATAAATCGCTAACAAATGGGAGAAATGACGATGGGATTGTTTGTATGGATTATCTTTAGCAATTAATAACCCTTTTTCTACATCAATTTCGAGTGGTTGTAGCATATTAAAAATACTATCAAAGTGTATTTTATCATGATCTTTTTTCAATTCACTGGCTAACTCTGCTCCTTTTTCAAACACAAAATGAATCAAAGCATTATCAAAATTTGTTGGAGTTCTGAACCAAGCTTTCAAGCTGTTATCATGAATTTCAGGACTAGATGATATTGGCAATTGTAATAATCCAGACTCATTTTTTATTAAAATTTGTTCCAAAAAAGCAATTGTTTCTTTAAACCATGGGTAGCATCTTCTCTCTAAAAACCTTCGATTTTTACTATATTGCCATTGTAAATAATAATGTTGTGCTATCCAAGATGATACTGTTGGCGAACAAGCATATTGAATCCAGCCGCCCAAGGGTTTACCATTTATGGTCATCACACCTGGTGTATTAATTCCCGAGGAGCCATAAAATTGCTTTGTATATAATTTAAAATTATCCCAATTAGATTCTACAAAATCAATTAAGCTGTATGCCTCAGATAAATGGTTAGATTTGTAAGCCAACCAATAGCTCATCTGTACATTCAAATCAAAATGAAAATCACCTTTCCAAGCTGGAAGTTTGCCGTTATCTGCTGTCCAAACACTTTGTAATGAAATTGCAGGGCTTCCTCTTCTTGCTACAGAACCAAACTTATACAAATCCAGATAATATTGTTTTTCTAAGACAGAATCGGGTAAAAAAACAGAAGATTTATTCCAAAAATCACTCCACCATTGTGCATGGTTTTTCAGCTCTTTCAGATAGGTTTTGGTAATTGCCATTCCAGTTTCTGTAATTTCTTTTTTTGAGCTATCCCGAATCATTACTATTGCCCAACTTCCTTCAATATTATTTATTTCATGCCTTCGCCAACGAACTATAGCTGCATATTTTTCATCTAAACTTATGGTTTGCTCATAATATTTTGCGTTCTTAGTTTTTGTAAATTTACCTTTTGGATAGCCAAGTTTTGAAAGATTATTCTTGCCTTTATCACCTTTAGCATCATAATTGGGTGCAATTATCTTGAAGTTTATGGTATCAACGTTTTCAATTCTGAACCAACCTATATCTTGATTAGCATGGACAAAAGTTCTGAAATTGACATTATTGGAATATTTCACAATGACTTCGCTATTAAAAATATCTAACTCAGATGATACAGGTTTTCCCCAATTTTTTCCAATAAATTCAATGGCAGCACCTGGTAATTTGGTTGGAGCAACTTCTAATTCGTAGGGGTCATCAAAATATTTTTGAACTATATCGTATTGTTTTTTTTCAACCTGAGCTGTCACCCATTTATAATTGAATTCTGGCCTGTCCAAGCCTTTCATGGGTCTATTATCCCAAAGATCAGCTCTATCAATCGACAAACGAAGTGTAGTATCTTTTTGCCAAACTAAAGCTCCTAAAGTTCCATTGCCAATGGGTAATGCTTCATCCCATTTTTGAGGGATAAAATTAAATTTTAGATTATGTGATTTATTGGGCATAATCTGTTGATTATCTTGCCCAAATGAAAGATTTTTTAACAGAAAAAGTAATAAAATAAAACCTATGCAATTTAATTTCATCCTGCAAGATACTTTATTCTTCAATTATGTAAATGACTGAAAATTGATAAAATTTTGTTTTAATACATTACTTAATAACATACTCATAATTCAAAAAATCGTCTTTCACGAACCCAATTTTTTCATATAATTTTTGAGCTACTATGTTATCAACTGCTGTTGATAAGAATATCTTTTTGCGATTGGTCAGTTTTGAAAACTCTATTACAGCTCTAATTAATTGATCTGCTATTCCTTTTTTTCTGTATTCTATTCTAACATATAAATCATTTAACAACCATGTTCTGGCTAAACCAACCGATGTGAAAGTAGGATACAGTTGAGTAAATCCAACATATTCATCATCTATTTTTGCTAAAAAAATAACACTTTCGTCATTTAAGATTCTTTCATGTATAAAATCTCTAGCGGCTAATAGATTTGAAGGCTGTTGGTAAAATTGGCGATATTCATCAAATAATGATTCAATATCATTCAAATTATCAAGACTTGCTCTTATTATTTCTATCATTTTCGATTCTTCAATTCATTTTCACGAACAATATTCTGAACAATTTTTTTTACTTGAACCGAAAATTCTTTATTCAGAATCCAATGATAATAATTCTTATCTTTTAACAATACTTCACTCACTGGTTGACCAATATATTTTCCAAAATTGAAGACAATTGTACCATCTGGATCATATTTTAACCTTTGAGTAGCATCCAACATTTTCATGTCATTGGTGAAATTGTGTAGCAATTTCATATCGTTTTTGACAGGAGCTTCAATGATTTGCCCTTCTTCATCTAACAAATCAACACCATTATATTTCTCCAATTGTCCTTTGAGCACTTCTACAGTTGCTTTCACATCCGATAAGGCATCATGAGCATCTTCCAATTCTTTCCCACAATACAATCTATATGCTGCTTTCAATGTTCGAGATTCCATTTTATAGAAAATGCGTTGCACATCTATCAAATTTCGATGTTCCACATCCCAATCGATTCCAACTCTTGCAAACTCTTCCATTAATATCGGAATATCAAATCGGTTACTGTTGTAACCAGCAATGTCTGCATCGCCAATAAAATCGTATATTTTTCTTGCAACTTGTTGAAAAACAGGTTTATTTGCCAATTCTTTTGCTGTAATTCCATGAACATTCTCTGCCTCTTTCGAAATGGGAATTCCAGGATTAATCATTAATACCAGTTCTTCTGGCTCATTGCTATTAGAAAAATATTTCACCAAACCAATTTGAATAATTCGATCTCTAATGACATTCAAACCAGTTGCTTCTACATCAAAAAAAACTAAATCTTTTTTTAAATTAAAACTCATTTTCTACTACTCTATTTCAACCTCAAAGTTAATATAATTCTTCAATTGATTGATTGAATTCCCGATTTTACAAACTTTTCTTATAATTTCAAGTTATTAAAACACAAAAAATAATAGATGTACAAAAATGCTGAAGCTGAATTACAAGACTTGTTAGAATCCCTCAGAATAGAAAAAGAAACTGAATTAGAATATTATAGACAACAAATTCAAAACAAATCAATTGTTGATAAAAGAAAGGAAGGCTATTGTTGGTATCCTCTTCAAGTCATACAAACAGGTTATGCTATTGGAGATAGAGCTTTTGTAGTGGTAGAAAGATCTCAAGAAAAAGATAAACCACATCAATTCAAACCAGGCACAACAGTTCAATTTTTTACTCAACAAGTAGGCGTTGATGATCCATCGGAAAGTGGAATAATAAATTATATTGATAAAAATAGAATGAAAATTATCCTTCATAGCAAGGATATTCCCGATTGGATAAATGGAGGAATGATTGGGGTTGATTTAGTTTTCGATGACAGAAGCTATCTCGAAATGGAGAAAGCTGTGAAAAAAACAATAGATGCAGAGAAAAATAGATTGGCTGAGTTGAGAGATAAAATATTGGCTTACAAAAAATTAGACATTCCCTATGATATTTATCATGCAAATATTGCTGCACTAAATACAAGCCAAAATAATGCGATTCAATCTATATTGTCTGCTCCAGATATTTCCATCGTTCATGGACCACCAGGCACAGGAAAAACTACTACATTAGTTCAAGCCATCAGATTGATTTGTCAAAAAGAACAAACTGTGTTAGTCACTGCACCAAGTAATACTGCTACCGATTTGCTCACCGAAAGATTAACGGATGAAGGCTTAAATGTGGTAAGGATCGGTCACATTTCAAGAGTTGATGATAAGGTGTGGAATAGAACTCTTGACTATCAATTGAGTAACCATCCCGAAAACAAAACTATTAAAAAAGTTAAGCAACAAGCTGCTGCTGCAAGGCAAAAAGCAAGAAAATTCAAACGATCTTTTGGATATGAAGAAAGACAAGAAAGAGATGCATTATATAAAGAAGCAAAGGAATTATCCGATTGGGCTAATCAGCTGGAAGACAGATTGTTAGATCAAGTATTATCCAGTGCAGATGTTATTACAGCAACCTTAGTCGGGGTGGCTCATCCAGTTTTGGCAAAATATAATTTCAAAACAGTAGTAATAGATGAAGCAGCCCAAGCCCTTGAACCTGCCTGTTGGATTGCAATAGCAAAGGCATCAAGAGTAATTATGACTGGCGATCCCTTACAATTGCCCCCTACTGTAAAATCCTATGAAGCAGCTCAGAGAGGATTTAATGTAACTTTAATGGAAAAATGTTTGAATAGGCTGAGTCAATCTAGTTTGCTCAATGTCCAATACAGAATGCATCAAGCTATTATGGATTTTTCCAATAAACAATTTTATAATGGACAACTTATTGCAGCAGATGATGTGAAGGATTGGAAATTGGATATAACAGATAATCAGCCAGTTATATTTATTGATACAGCAGGATGTGATTTTCAAGAAATAAGTAATAATGACCAAAAAAGCAAAATGAATCCTGATGAATATGGAATACTTCGTGAACATCTTTATCAATTGATTCAATCATTTCAAGGGAAAGAAATTCCTTCGATAGCCATTATTTCTCCATATCGAGAGCAAGTAAATTATATTTTGGAAGCTATTAGAACAGATTCAAAGTTGAACGAAATGAACATTGTCGTAAATTCAATTGATGGTTTTCAAGGTCAGGAAATGGATGTTGTTTATATCTCATTAGTTCGTTCAAATTCTAAAAATGAGATTGGTTTTTTAAAAGATTATCGACGGATGAATGTTGCTATGACTAGAGCTAAAAAGCAATTAATTGTAGTAGGTGATAGTGCAACTATTGGCAATAATAATTTCTATGCTTCGTTTTTAGCCTATTGTGATGCTAACGGAGGTTATAAAACAGCTTGGGAATATATACAATTTTAATTTTTTCAAACTTTTTAAAATAAGTTGTGTTTAAAATTGCTATAAACCAAAACATTTATATTTTTGCAACAAATGAAAAGAGTATATATCATATTAATTTATTGGGTTGTTATAGCTTTTAGCTATAATCAATTTAACTATTTTAATGCATTGATAAAAATGGATTCATTAGAATCAAACGATACTCCTAATACTAGTGACGACACCGATGAATGTAATAAAAAATTAGAAAATTTCGATGGCGAAGATAATATCTATAGTAGTTTTGATCATAACAATTTTAAAATACATTCTCAACTTTTAGAGAATGAAACTACCAAAAGAAAGTTTTATTTTCACCATAAATTGATTTCCTCCCCTTTCTTATTAGGTTTTTTTCAGCCTCCTCAACTTGGCTAATTCTTTCAATTTATTTTTAGATAAATAGATTTTTTTAACTTAATCACCTGTTTTGCAATCGATTAAGTTATTGGTTTTATTTATCAAATTTTCTATTTTAATTAATTATTATTTTTTACATGATATTCAAATATCTTAAATCAGATATTCCATCTGGCATAGTTGTATTTTTAGTGGCTCTCCCATTATGTCTTGGCATTGCATTAGCATCTGGAGCTCCTTTTTTTAGTGGGATAATTTCTGGTATTATTGGTGGTATAGTCATAGGATTTTTAAGTGGGTCCAAGCTTAGTGTAAGTGGACCAGCTGCCGGTTTAGCTGCTTTGGTGTTATCTTCAATATCCAATATTGGAAATTATAATTTATTTCTATGTGCAGTATTAATAGCTGGATTGTTGCAAATTGGACTTAGCATAGCAAAATTAGGGGGCATTGCAAACTATTTTCCTTCTAGTGTTATTAAAGGAATGTTAACTTCTATTGGAATTTTGATAATTGCGAAGCAAATTCCACATGCATTTGGCTATGATAAAGATGAGCAAGGTCATCTCACAGAATTGCTCCCTTATGGCGATATTCATGAAATATTCAACCCTCTTTTTCATATTGATTTTGGAGTGACTTTTATATGTATTTTATCCGTTTTTATCATTGTCATTTGGGAGAAACCTTTCTTCAAACAAAGGTTCAAATTTATTCCAGGGGCTTTGGTAGCAGTTATTGTTTCAGTGCTTATTAATGAAATATTAAAGGCAATTAATAGTGCCTTTCTTATCCAACCTGAGCATCTTGTTACTATTCAAGTAGCAGGATCTCCAAGTGAATTTCTAAGCTTCTTTTCGTTTCCAGATTTTAGTGGATTCACAAATAGCAAAGTGATCATCACAGGGGTTATGATAGCTATTATTGCCTCTTTGGAAACACTTTTAAGCATCGAAGCCGTAGATAATATTGATCCTGAGCGAAATGTGACAAATACGAATAAAGAACTTTTTGCTCAAGGCGTTGGCAATAGTGTATCTGGGTTAATCGGTGGATTGCCCATCACTAGTGTTATCGTAAGAAGTAGTGCAAATATCAATGCTGGAGCAAAATCGAAATTCTCTACTATATTTCATGGTTTGCTATTACTGCTCAGCATCATTGCAATTCCTCGATTGTTGAATATGATACCACTAGCCTCATTAGCAGCTATCCTTTTAGTAACAGGATATAAGCTTTGTAAGTTTTCTGTTTTCAAACAGATGGTTAAGAATGGGAAATATCAATACATTCCATTTTTTGTAACTGTTATCACTATTATGATTATCGACTTGCTAGGTTGGATACCAGCTTTGAAAGGGGAAGGTTTATTGATTGGTGTGCTTACAGGTGTATTCACTGCATTTTCATCTATTTTATTAGGTAATCTAAAAAATTCATACTATTTCCATAAAGAAAATTATCATACTGGTGATGTTATTAAAATAAAATTGTCCGAAGAAGTTTCATTTCTGAACAAAGCAGCTATTCGTGAAACCTTGGATCATATTCCAGAAAATACTGAAGTTATAATTGATGCTTCCAATACTCAATATATTGATTTTGATGTACTTGAGCTCATAAAAGAATTTAGAGATATTAAAGTGCCACTCAAAAATCTAAAATGCCAATTGATAGGCTTCAAGGATATTTACAAAATGAATAATATATCATATGTAACCTCTTCACATTAACTTTTTTTTACCATAATAAATTTATCGAAATATGAATGCATATCTTAAATTATTAGAAAATAATAAAAAATGGGCAAATAATGTATCCAAGAATGACCCTGACTTTTTCAAAAGACTGGCTGAAGTGCAATCTCCCGAATATCTTTGGATTGGTTGCAGCGATAGCCGAGTACCACCTAATGAAATAACTGGAACTCGACCAGGTGAAGTTTTTATCCATCGTAATATCGCAAATATGGTGGTACATGCGGATATAAACTTATTAGCAGTATTGGAATATGCTGTCAATTATCTGAAAGTAAAGCATATAATTGTTTGTGGTCATTATGGATGTGGTGGAGTGAAAGCAGCAATGACCAATAATAATTTTGGAATTATCAATAAATGGATTCGGAATATTAAAGACGTTTATCGCATCCACAGAAATGAAATTAATGAATTAAAATCTGAAAAAGACAGATTGAATAGATTAATTGAATTGAATGTGATGGAGCAAGTTACGAATTTGGCGAAGACAAGTATTATCCAAAAATGCTGGAAACATGAACAAAGACCTTATTTGCATGGTTGGGTTTATGATCTTAATGATGGAATCATCAATCCAATATTCGAAATGGGACATGATGACCATTTAGATCCAATTTATGAGTTTAATGATTTGTAAAGTGATAATAATAATAATTAATTCTAGGGGTTGGGAGTTTCTTCCAGCCTCTTTTTGTTTTGCACACTTTTCAAATATTTCATATTTTCCAATTTGCTGCTCATACAGCTTTACAATCAGTTTACATTACAATTAATTATGGTTTATAAAGATGTTTAACAAAAAATTGACAAAAATTAATTTTTATTAACATTTGATGACCCTACTTTTGCATTTTGAAAAATGAAGAGACATTATATCATATTATTTCTATCCATTTTATTTACTTTTTTGTCATTTGGTGCAGAAAAGAAATTTTTGAATAATGATATCACTCAAATTTCAATATACGGCAAATCGAGCAAATTATCGCTCAATGAAACGCCAAACTCTAGTTTCCCAGATAATTATTACAACGAATTAAATGATGATTTCGAAGATGATGATGATCTAAATCATATTTCATTTTCTTTTCTTAATTTCGAACTCATCAATGTTATATATGAAAACACTTCTTTTTGTTATCAAGCCAAACAATTATCTAAAACAAAAATCAAATTATATTTGATGAATTGTTGCCTAAAGTATCATTGCTAATCTTTGCTCTTTCCCTTTTTAGTAAAAAACATTGTTTCTAATCTTATTTTTTTGCTTTGAAATTTCTTATTAGAAAATTTCTGATTATTCATTTATTATGATTAATAAAAAATTAATAGCTCCTAAAGATGGCTTTGAGGGGCTAAAAGAGAACTATAAAAGTGATGCTATTTCTGGTTTTATCGTATTTTTATTAGCATTACCATTGAGCTTAGGTATTGCTAAAGCATCAGATTTTCCTCCTTTGATGGGCTTAATCACTGCTATAATTGGTGGATTGGTCGTCAGTTTTTTCTCGGGCTCTTTGCTCACTATCAAAGGTCCTGCGGCTGGGTTAATTGTTATTATTGTTGGTGCAGTTGCAGATTTTGGTGGTGGTGAAGTTGGTTGGCATTTAGCTCTTGGTGCTATTGTGGTTGCAGGAGTAGTTCAAATATTATTTGGATTGCTAAAACTCGGAAAACTGGTTGATATTTTTCCACTTTCGGCGGTTCATGGAATGTTGGCTGCAATTGGACTCATCATCATTCTCAAACAATTCCCCGTTCTTTTAGATGTAGATCCTTCCTTATCAAAAGGGAAATCTCCATTTGAGCTTATTGCTAGTATTCCATTGTTTTTGCAACATTTAGACATGAAAGCAACCATTATTGGTGCTATCTGTTTTGCAATAATGATGTTTTGGAATGATATACCTATTAAATGGTTAAAAAAAGTTCCAGCTCCATTAGTGGTGCTTTTAGTATCTATTCCTGCCGAATTATTGATGGATTTTCAACACACTGAACCTGCTTATGCTTTAGTTCACATAGGTAACTTACTTGAAAATATCAAGATGAACGTTAGTTTTGATGGTTTGGCACAATCTGGAGTTTTCGTGAAATATGTGATTATGTTTGCCTTGGTTGGTTCTTTGGAATCCTTACTCACTGTAAAAGCCATTGATATGCTCGATCCTTACCGAAGAAGATCGAATGCTAATAAAGATTTGATAGCTGTTGGGATTGGTAATATAATTGCAGGATTTTTTGGTGGCTTACCAATGATCTCTGAAGTAGCTCGTAGTTCTGCTAATGTATCTAATGGTGCAAAAACAAGATGGGCTAACTTTTTTCATGGTTTTTTCATCCTCGTATTTGTGGTATTTGCTTCTCATCTCATCGAATTAATTCCAAATACTGCATTAGCTGCAATGTTAATCACTGTTGGTATTAAGTTGGCGCATCCTAAAGAGTTTATTCATATCTTTCAAATTGGGAAAGAACAACTCGCTATATTTTTAGTAACTATCTTCTTCACATTGTACGAAGATTTATTGGTGGGAATTGCCGCTGGTATAATATTGAAAATCATTATTCACTTATTTAATGGTGCTTCTATAAGTTCGCTATTTAAAATACCTGCTCAAGTGTCTTTTAATGATAACGACTATTTGGTTGAAGTGGAAAAAGCAGTTATTTTCACAAACTATATGGGTCTAAAAAATAAATTAGAAGCTATTCCACAAGGGATGAATATTACGATAGATTTCAGCAATACTAAACTAGTGGATCATTCTGTTATGGAAAATATTCACCACTTCGAGCATGACTACAAAGCCAATGGTGGACATGTGGAATTGATTGGATTAGAAGATCATATACCTTTGTCCAATCATAATTTAGCTGCTAGAAAAAAGAAATTAATTGTACAAAAAAATAATTAATCATGAAACAGTTAATTTTTTTATTTTTCAGCTTATTCCTAGTTTGGAATGCTGATGCACAGTCCAGTCCATCTCATTTATATACTCAGAACTCAAATGCATGGTTAATGTATATTGGCGATCATAAGTTTTCTAAAGATTGGGGAGTTCATTTAGAAATACAATGGCGTAGGAATGAATTTTTATCAAATCCTCAGCAACTTTTGCTAAGAACTGGATTGAATTATCATCTGAACAACCAAGTGATGGCTACTGCTGGTTATTGTTTTGTAGAAACCTACCCTTATGGTGCTTTCCCAGTGAAAGTTGCTTTTCCTGAAAGTAGATTTTGGGAACAATTGCAAATAAAAAATCAGTTGAATCGCTTCGAATGGATTAGTAGATTCAGATTTGAACAAAGATTTACGAATAATCCAGCTTTGAATGTTTCTACTAATCTTTATGAACCAGGTGATGCTGTATATACCAATAGATTTAGGTTGCTCAATCGTTTTTCAATTCCTTTCAAAGGAAAAGTAATAACAGATAGATCATTTTACTTATCAGCTTATGATGAGTTTTTTATTAACTTTGGAAAGAATGTTGCTACAAATATTTTTGATCAAAATAGAGCTTACCTAGCATTAGGTTATAAATTCCCAAAAATTGGAAGGCTCGAAATCGGTTATCTCTATCAAACTGTAAATAAGCCTGATGGAATAAAAATTGAGCAAAATCACACCTTCCAATTTGGATTAAGCTCTACTTTAGATTTCTATAAATCAAAGAAAAACTAAAAAATAAATAATGGAAAAAGGTAAAATTTTTGATTTGGATCATGTTATTCATGAAATAAAGCATTATCTGCCTAGTCAAATGACTTTGAAAGATTTTGTTCATCATAATACTTTGCATCCTTTTCAAGAGGAAAAGTTCTATGAAGGAATATTTAGAGCATCCAAATTATTTGGTTATAAAGTCACCTTGCAACTCCAAGACTTTCGTCAGTTATTCAAACTCAAAAGAATCAGAGAAAATGTGATCGAAAGAGTAATCATTGATAGAAAAGGAAGTGCCAATCTTGAATATTGGGTTAAGAATGTGCTAACCAAAAGTTATGATGAAAACATAGAACCACGTATTGGAAACTTACGAATTGAATGGAAACAAACTTATAAAATTGACATTGATTCTTTGGTTCATCCATTACTTTATCGCATACTTTGTGCTTATCTTGACCAAGGTATCTCTTTATGGAATTTCCCTTCTTCATCTACTGGATTTTTAGACTCAATCCGCCAACTTGAAAGTAATAGTTACACTAGTTTTTTCAAAACTAAGAAAGTGAGAGCAATGCTCTTCGACAAACAATTGACCATTGAGGATTTGCTTTCAAAAGTAGTTGGGGATGAAAAATATTATGAGCAATATCTTTTTGATTTATGTTTTAGTCATCGAGGTTGGTGTGGCATCATCTCTGTTATCGAAGATAATCCGAATGCTTTATTAATTAAAAAGCCCATTACAATAAAAGATCTTATTCATTTCGAGCTACTCATGGAGCTGGATATGTTGGATCTGGAGCTTGGTAATAATTGGCAACCATTAGGTAAGGTTGCATCCCGACCTCCAATAGATATACTTGCCCCTACTCCACTCACAGAGTTGGATGATGTATTGAAAATCTGGCAAGATGCTTTTGAATGGAGCTATTATGACGATGTATTTAGTGGAATAAAAGCTAATGACCTGAACGCTAAGGCAATATTTGAACAAAAAAAGTTTCAAGCTGTGTTTTGTATTGACGAAAGAGAATGTTCTATTCGTCGGCACATCGAATATGTAGCACCAGACTGTGAAACGTTGGGAGCTCCTGGCTTTTTTGGCGTTGAATTTTATTTCAAACAACAAGGTGCTCAATTTATTGACAAACTATGCCCTGCTCCTGTAACACCAAAATATCTTATCAAAGAATATGATGTGAAAGAACACCACGATGCTGACATCGTATTTTCAGAAAATACACATCAACTCGTGAAAGGGTTTTTCGCTACATTCATCATCGGTTTTCTATCACTTATAAAAATGTTTCAAACTACTTTCCGACCGAAAATGAGTCCGTCTATATCGGATGCTTTTTCACACATGGATAAGTATGGGAAATTGACAGTAGAAAATAAGAGTATTGATGATAGAGAAGACGGATTGCAAGTAGGTTTCACGATAGATGAAATGGCAACTAGAGTTGAGAATTTTCTGAGAGGCATTGGCTTGATTGAGAACTTTTCACCAATCGTTTATATTGTTTCTCATGGTAGTAGTAGTGCGAACAATCCACATCATGGTGCTCATGACTGTGGGGCTTGTAGCGGACGACCTGGATGTGTGAACGCCAGAGTTTTCTCTATAATGGCGAATCACCCAAAGGTGCGGGCAATATTATCTAGTCATGGAATCGAAATACCTAATAATACAGTTTTCATCGCTGCAATGCACGACACAGCAAGTGACCTTATTGGCTATTACGATGATAATCAATTGGATACCATGCACCAAACTTTGCATAATGAAGTCATGAAAGATTTTGAAAATGCTTTGGATTTGAATGCAAAAGAAAGATCGAGAAGGTTTGCTTCCATTAATACCTTACAAGATATTAAAAAAGTGAGAAAAGCAATCGAAGATAGATCTGTTTCTTTGTTTGAGCCTCGCCCAGAGCTTGGTCATGGCACCAACACTTTGGCTATTATCGGTAGAAGAAGCGTTACGAGAGGATTATTTTTGGATAGAAGAGCTTTCCTCAACTCTTATAATTATCTCACCGATCTAGATGGAAAATATTTAGCGAATGTGATGGCTCCGATTGGCGTTGTATGTGGTGGCATAAATTTGGAATATTATTTCTCTAGAGTTGATAATCTTAAATTGGGCTGTGGCACCAAACTCCCTCATAATGTAATGGGACTTATAGGCGTTGCGAATAGTAGTGATGGGGATCTAAGACCAGGATTACCATGGCAGATGATAGAGCCTCATGATCCTGTTCGTTTGCTTGTCGTAGTAGAGCATTATCCTGAGGTAGTGAAAAAAGTAATTCAATCAAATGATGCCATGTACGAATGGTACAAAAATGAATGGGTTCATATAGCAGTATTTCATCCTGAAACAAAGGAATTCTATTACTTCAAAAATGAGCAATTCTTATTGCATCATGCTGATCCATTGGATCTAGTGGCAGTAGAAAATGTTCATCATATATTTGAAGAAGCTCCAGAGATGATGACGAACCATATCACTCATGCTACTTTTGAGAATTTACCTATTTATCAAATCGAAAATAATATTTCATGCAATTAGTACTTATCGCTTTCTTCATATTGCCGTTGCTTGGTTTTATATTAAGCTTAGCCTTCAAAAATCATGAAGAAAAGGCAATATCAGGTGTAGCAATTGCTACTTCTGGGATACACATGATCTTTACTATTGGCTTGTTTGTTTTTTGGTTAACACAAGGAAGCCCTATATTCAATAGTAATTTATTGACTATCTATCATTCTGAAGAATTTAACTTCGGTTTTGATCTTTTCTATGATCGGACAACAGCAGTTTATTCGATAGTTACATCCATTATCATATTCATAGTTAGCATATTTAGTAAAACTTATATGCACCGAGAAAGTGGATTCAAAAGATTCTATAATCATTTCCTATTATTCAATGTCGGCATCAATTTATTGATCATTGCAGGGAACTTCGAAACTTTGTTTCTTGGATGGGAAATAGTAGGGATAACTTCCTTTCTTTTGATTGCATTTTATCGTGATCGCTATTTACCAGTTCGGAATGCGATGAAAGTGCTATCTTTCTATCGATTAGGAGATGTGGCTCTTATATTGGCAATATGGTTTTGTCATCATTTGTTTCATACGAATATTAAGTTCTTTACCTTAGGTGATTCACCATTATTGTATGATGCAACGCATCATCATCCTGTACAAGGAATATTAATTTCATTACTTTTCATTATTGCAGCATCAGTTAAGTCGGCTCAATTGCCATTTACAAGTTGGTTGCCAAGAGCAATGGAAGGTCCAACAGTATCCAGTGCTGTTTTCTATGGTTCTTTGTCTGTCCATATTGGCGTATTCTTATTACTAAGGACTTATCCGATATGGGCAAACGTGGAAGTGGCAAAAATAATAATCATTGTAATAGGTTCTTTGACAGCAATCATTGCTTCTTTCATTGCAAGTGTGCAACCGACTGCTAAAACCCAAATTGCATATTCGTCGGTGACACAAATAGGAATTATGTTTGTAGAAATAGGATTGGGTTGGCATGTATTAGCATTAGTCCATTTCTCAGCAAATGCTTTCTTAAGAACTTACCAATTGTTGGTATCGCCATCCATCATGAGTTATTTGATACACGAACAGTTCTTCAAATACAATCCGAATAAGCAGCAAATGTATAGTTTTTTGCCTCCAAAAATATATCAAACCCTCTATATGTTATCGGTGAAAGAGTTCAATTTGGATTTCATTTGGTATCAATATATTTGGTTGAAGTTCAAAAAGATAGGTAAATCATTTCATTTTATGAGAAGTAGAATCGCTGAACTAACCTTCTTTATTTTAATGCTGTTTGGAGTTATATTTTATTTGATTTATCCATTAGAAGGAATTCATCGCTACGAATTTATTTCATGGGTTTACAGTGCTATTGCTCTGATTCTGATCTTAATAGCATGGACAGAAAGAGTTTCATCCATTCGATCTTGGATTTACATTGCGATCAGCCAAGTATTTTTCATGCTTTCTATCGTTCAGCAACATAGTTTTGATGCTTTTCAGATAGCATTATATTTGAGCGGTACTTCTGGATCGTTTTTAGTGGGGTTATGGTGCTTACGAAGAGTGAAATCAATTGATAATAACATCAGTCTTAATGAGTTTCATGGACATATCTATGAGCATCCTAAGCTGGGATTATTGTTTTTACTATGTGCTCTCACTATGATTGGATTTCCTATTTCTCCGACGTTTTTGGGTCTAGATATCATGTTTTCGGATATAGAACTGGAGCATCGTTTCTTATTAATTTCCAGTTCTTTGACTTTTATATTTTTGGAATTGAGTGTATTAAGAATCTATGCAAGAGTATTTTTAGGCATTCATTTGAAAACCTATCATGAAGTTGCTTTCAGGAATTCATAATTAAGTTGATTTTTATTAAGGAAATGTGTTTTGAATTTTAAAGGTAAATGCAGTTTGTCATACAAGCTGCATTTTATCTTTAAAAAAGGGTTGTAAAACCTAAACTTTAATAATATTATTTCCTGCTATCAATTTAATTAATTATCATACTAATAAAATATTACTTGAAATCGCTCCATATTTACTTTTAATAATTAAAGTTAAATCTTTAGGTATTTAATTTATAAACGCAGGTATTAGAATATTCTTCGTAGCCACTTCAACTATATCTGCCAATAGGAAAATATTAGTCGCCATCGCTTCAATTATACCTGCCAATAGGATATTATTAGTCGCCATCCCTTCAATTATATCTGCCAATAGGAATATTTTATCCGCCAACGCTTCAACTAAATCCGCCAATAGGATATTATTAACCGCCAACGCTTCAACTATATCTGCCAACATGCAAATATTATCCGCCAACGCTCCAATTATATCTGCCAACTGGATAATATTATCCGCCAACGCTCCAATTATACTTGACGGTACAAAAATATTGTTTGACGGTGGTCAAATATAATTTGCCAATGGGAAAACTATGTCTGACCACCAATTAAATTTTTTATCCCTTTCTAACTCGAAATTCTATGCTGCTCAATTTGCGGTATTCGGTGCTAGTGGCACCAAAGATGCTTTTTACATATTGCTTCACTTCCTTTGAGGTTTGCACCAATCCAGTCGTAGGGTCATATAATATT
>Ga0116191_1000363_pt1 | contig 41674 bp, 31 predicted proteins | sample AD_UKC111_MetaG_FD_89897 | JGI IMG/M metagenome (GOLD analysis project Ga0116191, IMG submission 89897) | Active sludge microbial communities of municipal wastewater-treating anaerobic digesters from Hong Kong - AD_UKC111_MetaG | ecosystem: Engineered > Bioreactor > Anaerobic > Digestate... | reverse complement strand
TTTAACCAGAGGTTGGATTCCGCTGTGCTCCACAAATCCACTTGCTCGACTATAGAACCACAAGACAGGAAACGGGCTACCTGTCTTTTTGTTTTAACCAGAGGTTGGATTCCGCTGTGCTCCACAAATCCACTTGCTCGACTATAGAACCACAAGACAGGAAACGGGCTACCTGTCTTTTTGTTTTAACCAGAGGTTGGATTCGCTGCGTTCCACAAATCCTCTCGCCCCTACGAAATTAGTCAGATATAGTTTATATGATCCTCATATCCCGTAGATATGAGGATCGTTATTTTTTACCTGCACTTTTGTACACCTTTAGTACAGTTTATAAAAGAATTATGGATAATCAATTCCTTTTATATACCTGCTGAAAATCTCAATCCTGAAAACATTAGTAGTTATTAAATTCCTGAAGTTGAATTTTAGATTAGTTTTGTCATTTATAATTATTCGATAATACTATAGGTCAAATATTCAACAAAAATGGAAATGAATAATATTACAAGAGGTCGTAGAGGTCTTTTAGTCGCATTACTAGTGAGTGCTACGATCGCTGGTTGTAGTCTATGTTCAGCGCAGAATCCAAACACTGGAAGGAATACACCCACAGTGGCGATGGCATCGGAGATACATTTGTCTCCAACTTTGGATAACACAGATATATATGAGTGGACGGCAACTCCAACTCCATTGATTAATGGAACTCAGACTCCAACAGAGACAGCAACACCAGAAACGATTAGTATGGAGATGTATCAAAATGTACCGGCGAGTTATGAGTATCTATTAGCCCATCCGGATGAGTTTATCCATGCTCCTGATCCAATTAATACCAGAACGGCTTTTGACAAATGGTTTAGAGAGGAACTAATGGATGTAATTGGACCGAGAAGTGAAAGGGCGGTTAACATAAGAGTGAGCGCACTTGGGCAAGGTGGAGGTTTGTACAGCACTTGGCTGGATAAGCCAACAGCTATTAGTGGAAATCCTGGTTTTTTTTATTTTGAGTATTCTGGAACAGTGATACCAGTTGTAGTAATTAATGTATCCAGATGGTCTGATCCAAATGTAGTAGATCAAACGTTTTGTGTAGGTTTGTTTGGTGGTCAGTTTTCTCCGACTCCAAACGGAACAAATACTTTACAAATGTTGTCAAGTCAAGCTAAGTTGAGTCAAATGGATATTTTTCTTAGTACATCTTCTGAGTTATTGTCAGGGATTCAGTTGGGTGACATGGCACAATCATTTATAGAAAATTCTGGAGATGCATGGGCAAACTTACCTGACAATGTAGCTTTTGGATTAGGTCAAGTGTACATGGTGCCATAACAAGTCTGTTACACAGTATTTGTAGTGACTATATATTTATTTTGTTATCTATATATTTTTTAATGAATTGGTAATATGGTTTTATTTCATTTTTGGGTGTGTTGCATGGTTTATAGATATTGAAATAGTATTGGGTGCAAAAGGTCGAAGGTTAAAATTCTCTTGCCCTGACTACAGAACCACAAGGCAGGAATCGGACTACCTGTCTTTTTGTTTACTCAGAGGTTGGATGCTGCTGAGATTCACAAATCTACTCTCCCCAATCAAAGAAACTCAACTCGAATTCATTTAATTCTTTTTCAGCTTTAAATACTCTTTACTTGTCCAAAGAACTCGATGAACCCCTAAATCTCTCTTTCTCACTTACACAGCAGCCGTTTCTCCAGTGTTCTTGTTAGGATTAATGATCACCTTACCAAATATCTCGAATGTACCGATTCCAAACGCCAAAAATAGTAATGCCCCGGGACCTAAACAAAACGTTATTGGCATCCAAACTTTAATTGTTTCAGAATATTGGCCTGTCAGTACCATGATTCCCAAGACAATAAATGCTATTGCTAAGAATACGCTTACTATTGCATATTTCCACCCCATCCTTGCAGTTGCACACTTGTTGCAGATTAATGCACTTTCTTCTCCAAGTATTCTATAAACCTTCCTGGTAGAGCTCATTTCGACGAGAAGAAGATCTGTGTTTGTTGTTTGCGCGCTGCTCAATTCACCATAATGGAAACGATATACTTGTCCCTCTGAGAACGCTCCGCATTTTTGACAGGTGCCTTCCATCTCCGCACCTCCGTTGCAATCTCATTGTATTCCGCGTAATATAACAATTCAATACTGGAAACTTGAAAGATTCGTTGACCACTCAACGTCATTCCCCATATCATCAATCATTATTAAGCAGCTACTCAATAATCCATATAAAACGATCCCCGCTGAAATTTTCCAGTGGGGATTGTTTACGAATTTCATTTTCATTATTGAAGTCTTTTTATTGCTGCAAGGATCCGCTCAAGAACCTTTTCCTTACCAATAATTTCCATGCTTTCGAAGAGCGGAGGACTGACACGTTGTCCGGTAACCGCTATACGCAGAACCCCGAATACCTGCCCGGCACTGAATCCAGATCTCTCGACGAATTCCCGCATTAATGGTTCATCATTTTCCTTTGTCAATACAGGAACACTGTTCAGGATTTTTAGGGATTCGCTTAGAATGTCTTTACTCTGTTCTTTTGTCAAGCCCTTTGGAATCAATTCTTCTGCGCTGTATGTGATATCTTTTTCAAAAAAGAAGCCAGCCAGTTCAACAGATTCATCCAATGTTGCAAGCCGTTCTTTCAGGATTGGCGCGATTTTTAATAATATTTGCTGATCCGGGTTGTATCCTTTGGCTTCAAAGAATGGTCGAATACGTATCGCAAGTTCTTCGTCGCTCAAGTTTCGGATATGCAAACCATTAAAATGATCCAATTTGGTAAAGTTGATGGCTGCTGGTGATGGATTCAGGTGTTTGAGATCGAATTTTTCTACCAGATCATCGAGGGTAAAGAATTCGGTATGATCGTCATAACTCCAGCCCATCAATGAAACCCAGTTGACCACTGCTTCGGGCGTGTATCCTAATTCTGAAAAATCTTTGATGAAGATGGAATGCCCGTCCTTGATTAAATCAGCAGATTCACGCTTACTCATCTTCCCCTTTCCGCTTGGTTTGAGAAAAACGGATAGGTGAATCCATATTGGTTCATTCCACCCGAATGCACGGCAAATCAATGAATGTAACGGCAATGATGGCAGCCACTCTGAACCTCGAATAACATGAGTAATTTTCATCAGGTAATCATCAACCATTGCTGCAAGGTGATAAAGTGCCCAGCCATCAGATTTAATAAGAATGGAATCATCCAGGGTACGGTTTTCTACAGTAATATCCCCTCGAAGCAGGTCGGTTACGGTTGTGGTGCCTTCGCGCGGTGTTTTAAATCGGATAACGTATTTCTCTCCATTCTTGATCCGTTCTTCAACCTCTTCAGGAGATAAATTACGGCAAGTTCCGTCGTAATGCGGCGGTTCTTTACGTTTTTGTTGTTCTTCTCTGACCCGGCTTAATCGTTCAGGAGTACAAAAACAGTAATAAGCATTTCCGGATTCGATTAGTTTTCTTCCGTATTCCTGATAGATATCCTTGCGCTCGGACTGCCGGTAGGGTCCATAAGGACCTTCCTTTCCTGGTCCTTCATCATAATCAATTCCCAGCCACTTCAAACCGTTGATCAATTCTTCTTCCGCGCCGGGCATATATCGTTTGACGTCGGTATCTTCAATTCTTAGAATGAATTGGCCGCCTGTTTTGTGAGCTAGTAGATAGTCGTATAATGCCGTTCGTGCACTCCCCAAATGCATGTGCCCAGTTGGAGATGGAGCAAAACGTACTCTGGCAGGAATTTTTTCTTGATTCATAGTACTCCGATTCGTTATAATTTCCGATGCAATAAGACACTTTCAATCAATCCAATACCAAGCAGCAATGATACCAGAGAACTTCCTCCGTAGCTAATAAACGGTAGTGTTTGTCCCGTAACCGGGATTACTTTCAAGTTTACTCCTATATTGACCATCGTCTGGAATGCAATCAGTGTCGCAAACCCATAGGCGATCATGGCTCCATACATATCATTCGACACCCGCGCAGCCCTAACACAACGTAGAATCACGAATATCAGTAACGCCACGATTAACACAGTTCCAACAAAACCAAATTCCTCTGCCATTGCTGAAAATATATAATCCGTGGACCTTACTTTCAGGAAGCGTAGTTGCACCTGTGTGCCATGTCCATACCCCTTCCCAAGCAGCCCACCATTGCCAATGGTGATTAAAGCTTGCTCAACATTATAGGTATTTCCGTGGCGCGCCCCTTCATCTGGATTGATAAAAGTTAGGATTCTTTCCTGTTGATATTCAGCAAGAAATGGAAAAGCTACTATGGCGAGAATGATCCCCCCAATTCCAAAGATTGCGATATATTTCGGTGGCAATCCGCTGATCCATAGCATGGAAAACCATATAACTACCAACATAATCGATGTGCTTAAATTGGGCTGAAGGTAAATCGGTGCAACAATGCCAACCACAATGAGGAAACTCAAAAGAATCCATTTGATATTCTTTTCTTTTTTTTCAGAGGAGGAGAAATAGTTGGCAAGGACAAGAATAATGACGATCTTGGCAATCTCAGCTGGTTGAATATTGATCAAACCGACTTCAAGCCATCTTTGTGCACCAAAACTAGTCTTACCAACAACAAGGATCACTGCAAGGAAAAGGAGCGTAAAAATATAGAAGTATTTAGAAAGGCTTTTCCAATAGTGGTAATCGATGACGGCACAAATGCCAAGTATGCCCATTCCTCCAGCCAGGAAAATTGCTTGTCGTTTCACATATCCGGCCAATTCAATATTGCCTGCAATGGATGACCGAATCATGATCAATCCAAAGATACATAGGAATATTACGGCCCCAAACAGCCAAAAATCAAAATTTCGCCAGAATTCTCTTCTAAACATATTCTGCCATCATTCAGTCTGTATAGCCACCTGTTGAATCGATCTTTTTCAAATCAAAGTAGGCTTCCATCACTCTCAATACGATAGGTGCTGCTACGCTAGCTCCTTCACCGCCGTTATATACGAAGGCAACAACGGCAATTTCTGGATCATCGTATGGAGCATATCCAACATACCACGCATGAGCCGGCCAGGCTTCAGGTTGGCAAAGGTTTTTTGCCTGGGCGACATCGTCGCAGTACTCAGCGGTTCCAGTTTTTCCCGCTGAAGGAATTTCAAAATCCTTGAATATTTCAGCGGCTGTACCCACTTCAACAACCTGTCGCATACCTTCTTTGGCTTTTTCGATCACCCAGGGTTCAACGACCTTCTTCTGGCCTGTAGGGTTGTTATTTTCATCCAGGATATCAATTAGTGGATCTTTTGTGATGTCCCAGACCAATTTTGGCTCAAATTCCTGGATAACATTCCCTTCCGAATCCAATACTTCCTTAACAATTGTCGGCTGCATGTACTTGCCGTTGTTAGCCAGGATCGCAAATGACTGCAATACCTGAAGCGGAGTCGCAAGCACATATCCCTGTCCAATCGTGGTAATGTAAGTATCTCCAGTCGACCAGTTTTCGGTCTTGTTGATACGTTTCCAATCAGGATCTGGAACCAAACCCTCAACTTCGCCAGGAAGTTCAATTCCAGTCAACCTCCCATATCCCAGCGCTTCAGCATACTCTTTGGCACGCCACACACCCAACCCGCCTTCAGTTACATCATTTTCAAAACCACCGCCGATTTTATAAAAATAAACGTCATCGGAGAGCGCAACTCCTTTTACAAAACTGCACATACCATGACCGTTGCGATCGTAGCTAACATATTCTCTTGGTGTGCCAGGATCATTTTCTGAATATTTCTGAATGACCGTGATGGTTCCCGGGCATGGAATTTCCTTATCGGGTGTGATCACGGCTTCGTTTAATGCCCCAACCGCAGCCACCATCTTGTATACGGAACCAGGCGGATGTTGGGCAGAGACAGCATGATTCAATAACGGTTTTAAAGGATCCTGACTGAGTTGGTTATAGTAATATGCAGGAATAAACCTTTCCATACGGTTGTTTTCATATGATGGATAGGATACCATTGCCAAAATTTCGCCAGTTTTTGGATTCATCGCAATGACGACGCCGTTTTGTGATTGAATTCGATTGAGCCAGGTGTTCCAAAAATTCATCTCATCGGTCAATGCAGTCAAAGCGGCAGCCTGCAATCTTGTATCGATGGTTAAATTGACGCTGTTACCTGGAATGGGGTCAACGGGGGGTTCCACGTCTTTAGTTTCTTTACCAGCAGCATCGACTTCTACAACGCGTTTGCCATTAGTCCCCAAAAGGATTTCATCCAGAGAGTATTCAACACCAGCAAACCCCACTTTGTCACGTCCGGCTACAAAACCAAGGTTTGTGTAATAGTCTTCGTTTTCAGCGGTGATAGGTCCCAAAAAGCCAATTACATCAGCGGTAAGAGATCCAGTTGGGTACGATCTAACAGCCTCCGTCTCAATCGATACTCCTGGCCAGCTGTCTCCCTTTTCACTGATCATCAGGGCAGTTTTTTCATCAATATTGCATTTAATTTTGATCGAATCGTATGGTGCGTTGGTGTCACCAATTAAGACGATCTCTTTTATCCCAAAATCGGTTCCGCATTCCGTAAATGTCTTTGCCGTTTCATCTGTGACCTTGCCATTGGTAACTGGCACATCGATCATTGCCGATAATTCACGATAAATATTCTCAGTTGTTCCCTGGTCAACTGGTAAGTAAGCGGGCGTAATGACTATGTTATACGAAGCTACATTATTTGCAAGTACATATCCATTGCGATCATAGATATTCCCTCGCTGTGTCGCAACGCTAATATTGCTAATTCTGTTTTCTTCGGCCTGAATAGAATAATCCTCGCCATTAACAATTTGTAAGCTGAACAATCTGACAAGATAGAAAAGAAAAACTGCACCAAGTAGTGCATAGATGACTCGAAATCTCCATTTTTCCAATCCAGATTGGACAAATCGATCAGATTTCATTGTTCGACCTCACCTTTAAAAACCCACACCGCTGTATCTTTCATAATTGCATACATTGGTATGGCTAACACGAGATTCAGAAAGACTGAAGGAATCATAACTCTTACGATCGTAGGCTGCAAAGGGTATACAACGCCTTCAAACCGCAAGCCAATTATTGTCAGCAGATAAAGGATAATACTTCCTATGATCGTAATGATAAACATCGACATGAGAGGAGATTGCCATAATTTTCCCCTAATAAATTTTGCCATGAACACCACGACAACATAGGTGATGGCAAATACGTACCAGGGTACTGCAGATACAAAACCACAAAGCACAGCTGTAAGAATTGCCCAAAACCAGGCAGAATTATCCTTACTTTGTAATGCCCAGGCCCCGATTAATATTAAAAACAGATCGGCAGCCCCGTTTAGAAGCGTCACTTCCCGGATAAAAGTGGTCTGTAACATCATTAACAAAAAGACTATTGGAAAAGATATGAGAATACTCATTATTTGACTAAAACCAGTTATGGAACTAATGGTTCTATCTCTACTGCTTGGAAATTGGTGATGATCAAGACAGCTCGCAGCGTTGAAAAGTCCACAGAAGGCTGCACAGAAGCAGTCTGAAACAACTCATTCTCTTTTACCTCAGGAGATACCACCTGCCCAACCAGGATCTCAGACGGAAATGCGCCACCCAGGCCAGATGTGAAAACAAGTTCTCCATCATTCACAGTTACAGAGGCACTGACTCTTTCCAATGAAAGGTCACCGGTTACCGATCCGCTGACTTGACCTTCGGTTTGACTGTCCTGCAACCTGATATTAACAAGTGATCCGGCATCAGTAAGTAATTGTACGCGTGCTGCTGACGCAGTTACAGCATCAATTCTGCCTACCAGCCCCTGCTCAGTTACAACTGGCATGCCTTTGAAAATTCCTTTATCAGACCCGTGATCGATGATCAGGTAGTTCAAAAATGGACTGGGATCTTTACCAATCACAGACGCTGCCACATATTGATTTTCTGGATTATCCCTGGCAAAATCCAAAAGAGCGTAAAGTATCTCTGTCTCAACCAGCTGTTGCTTCAATTGAAGATTTTCGGTCTGTAACTGAGAAATTTTTGCTTCAAGCGCAGCGTTTTGCTGCATTAATGTCGTCACATCTCTTGGGAGAGTGAAAAAGTCAACAATTGCTTGCACCCTGGTGGAAACCCATCCTTGTACGCCTACCAGAGGATCAACAGCTTTACCAATAATCTTGTCGAGCATGCCGCTGATCGCCATTACCAATACACCGATTACGATCAAAACGATCGTAATGGACTGCCACGTACGAGGAGATATTTTTTTCATAATAACTACACTAACAAATTACCCTCTGGTATTGCCCCGCTCCAACCCAACGAGGAAATCTCGGTATTCGGAAGGATTTTCAGCCACCATACCTGCGCCTCTAGCAACGCATGTTAACGGATCGTCGGCAATCCAGACCCGTAAATTGAGCTCGTCTTTTAATCTTGGTACCAGCCCCAGTATTTGCGATCCTCCGCCTGAAAGACAGATACCTGAATCTAAGAGGTCAGACACCAATTCCGGTGGAACCTCATCCAGTGCATCCTTGATTGTATCGATAATAACCTGGATTGAAGAATTAATTGCTTCACGGATCTCAACAGATGAGATTTCAATAGAGCCTGGTAATCCTGTGATCAGGTTTCTACCGCGAGCAGTTGCGGTTAATTCTGTCTGCAATGGATATGCAGAGCCTATCGAAATCTTGATTTGCTCAGCCATCCGTTCGCCAATTAGAAGGTTATATTTCTTACGGATATATTGAAGAATATCTTCATCCATTTCATCGCCGGCAATGCGTAACGATCGCGAAATAACAATTTCGCCCATGGATATGACTGCAACCTCAGTTGTTCCCCCTCCGATATCAACGATCATCTGTCCTTTGATGTCATTGATCGGCAGGCCGGCTCCAAGCGCTGCCGCTCGTGGTTCCTCTACAAGATAAGCCTCCCGAGCTCCAGCTGCCATCGCTGCGTCAAACACTGCTTTCTTTTCTACTGCTGTCGCCCCCGATGGTATACCTATTGCCACTCTTGGCCTCGGCATGGGCACGATTGTCTGCTGATGGACTTTGCCAATAAAATATTCGAGCATTGCTTTCGTAATCTCGAATTCAGAAATTACCCCATCTCTCAACGGTCGAATAGCAATGTAATTGGCCGGCGTTCTGCCTACCATTTCTTTTGCCGCATTCCCCACTTTGTAAGGTTCACGCGTTTTCTTATGAATCACAACCCAGGAAGGTTCATTGATCACAATCCCTTTTCCACTGACGCTTACCAGCGTATTAGCGGTACCCAGGTCGATTCCAATGTCAAGTGAGAAGAATCCCATCAACCAACTTAAAGGATTGGCTGCCAAAATACACTCCTGAATCAAAAAAGATTAAAAAATTATACCATAGCGGTTTTGTCAAGCGGTTTGCTCTACCTGATATATAGATTCTTTCTTGACAGTCATATTGCATATAGCTATAATCACTTAACGACGCGGGTGTCGCCAAGCGGTAAGGCACCACCTTCCCAAGGTGGTATTCGTGGGTTCGAATCCCATCACCCGCTCTTTTATTTTAAATCCAACCTTCTACTATAATTTTATTATGGCGCGGAAATTGCACACAACGAGTGTGCTTGCCCTCATATTTTCATTATTTTATGTCAATTTATTGTTAGTTATTAGCAATATTGTAAGTTTATTTTTCGTTATATATGCTAGAATAAATTATCCTAAAAGGCCTTTTCTATGCAAAATCAAAAACTGATTCTACACATCGAGGATAATTTTGATAATCGAATCCTGGTTCGCAGATTGTTGCATTCTGCGAATTACCAGGTGGTTGAGGCAGAAAATGCCTATCAGGCAGTTGCTGCATTGCGCAAGTATTCTCCCTCCCTAATACTAATGGATATCAACCTTCCAGGGGTTGATGGATACACGCTTACGGCAAAGTTAAAAACGATACCCGGCGTAAACAAGATCCCTATTATCGCAATAACTGCCAATGCCATGCGTGGAGATCGTGAAAAAACTCTCCGCTCTGGCTGCGATGGTTATATTGAAAAACCAATCGACATTGATAATTTCTTAGTACAGGTCGACCGTTTCATCAAACTTAATCAAAATTAGCCAATTCATATGATCTCTTCTTCTGATAATCAACTCCCCACTACTCAATCCAAACAACCTGTAACAATTCTAGTTGTCGAAGACAATGTTGGTAATTTTATGGTAATTGCAAGAATGTTATCATCGCTCGGAATCCATTGTGAATGGAAAACATCTGGATATGAAGTTGTTGAATTTGCTGAAACGTTATCCAAATTGGACCTGGTATTAATGGATATCCGTCTTCCCTACGAAGATGGATATGGTGCATTTAGAAAATTGAGGCAAAGCGATAAATTCAACAAGATACCTATCGTCGCTGTAACCGCTGTTACCGGTCTGGACCAGTTGCGTCAAGCTAAATTGGCCGGTTTCGACGGGTTTATTGGTAAACCTTTGGATCCAGATCGATTTCCAACACAAATTCAAAAAATACTTTCAGGTATACCTGTTTGGGAATATGAATAAGGAGTAAGTAATGACAGATCAAACCAGCACTGCCAATGTCGTTAGCAAGCCAACAGAATTCAAAGGCAGCCTTGTACGAACTGTTGTCATCTTTTTGCTAATCATTTCTATTGTGCCTGCCCTGGTTGTTGGCGCATCTGTATATTCCCAGTCACAAAGTGTTCTTCGCGATCAAACAACCTCACAATTGGGTGCAATCACTGAGTCTTATATCGAGCAATTAAATAACGCTCTTGGAATGAATGTTATTGCACTTCATGATGTTCGCGAATATAACTATATGCCTTCACACTTAAGGCGTTTATTAAAGGATCCCTCTGACCCAGATTTTATTTTTGCCCAGGACGTCATGTCAGACTACTTAAACAAAGCTGTACAATCAGGGCAAATTTTCAACATGATCTCAATCTATGATTTTTCGGGAAATCTACTTGCTTCATCTGATCTTTCAGCAAATCAAGATTTTTTCCAAACTGAAGAATCATATAAGAAAACTTTAGGTACTGAACAATCTATTTTAGCCTTTGACCCAGGCGGTATTTTTTCAGGTCAGATGGTTTTCGTTTCCGTGTCAACACTTTCATTAAATAATGAACCTGTTGCATCGATTGTAGGTTATACAGTCACTCCCATTCCTTTAACCATTTTACAGGCTTCACGATCCGTTTTGTCATCTTCCAGGGCTTATTTTGTCTCTACAGACGGAGAATTTGTAACAGATTTTCCAAACGCAGCCGGTTTGCTGGCAGGTTCTCTCTCCTCTTCACAGGAAGAATTGTTATCTCAATACATCGCTCAAAGTCCTACCGGTGCTGGGTACGAGTATAACAACGTTGCCAACGAACCCGTTTTTTCATACATCCGACAAATCCCTAACCTAAACGCCGCTTTCATACTGGAAGTGCCATCAGAAAGTGTGTTTGGAGAAATTCAATCAGTTTTACCGTCTGTGATTTTACTCATGGCCGCTGTTCTGTTAACTTCTGCAGCTATTGTTGCCATCCTGGCCAGAAGAATGGTTATGCCGCTTGTGGACCTTTCCTCCATTGCTCAAGGTTTTGCTGCTGGAGACTGGTCGATTCGTGCTGAAGTAAATCGCCGGGATGAAATTGGATTGCTTGCATATTCGTTTAACAAAATGGTGGATGAGTTAACGAATTACTATTATTCACTGGAAACCAGGGTTGAAGAGAAAACTCGACAGTTAAGGGTGGCGGCTGACATTGCCCAAGAGGCGGTTGCTTTTGCGAATCGTTCAGAGATCTTAACAAGCATCCCGAAATTGATTGTTGATAAGCTGGAAATCCCGTATGCAGCCGTCTATCAGTTTAATACCCTACAGAATAAAGCTCTCCTTGTAGCAAATGCTACCAAATATGGAATTAGTCCGCTACCCGTAAATGGGCTTTCGGTCTCTTCTGATAGTCATTCGCTTGTCGGCTGGACTTGCTTTAATAAACAATCTCGTATATCCGATGATCTCTTCATCGAAAAAGGCTTGTCAGATAGTAGTGTATTAATTCCGGGCGCCCGATCACAAATCGCAGTGCCCATTGTTGTCGATAACACACTTATTGCTGTCCTTGACTTGCAGAGTCAACAAACTGAAGCATTTGACCAAGAAATGGTTTCAATCTTCACCTCCTTTACAGGCCAGATAGCATCAGGAATTCGAAACATCCAGGTACTTGAAAATGCACAGGTTGACTTGCGGGAAAAAACATCTCTTTATCAAATTTCTCGCCAGCTTTCACAAGTCAAATCCTTCGAAGAAGTAGAAGCAGGCATTGTTCAGTTTTTTGAACAAATTGATCTCGTTAGTATTTTTTTCAAATGTGAAAACGACCAGATTAAACTCTTATCCATCACAGATCCCCAGGGATCAAAAGTGGATCAATCACTAATCGGTTTTAATATACCCCTCGCTAAAGGTTTGCCAAAACTAAGAGAGAACAATATTGTTATTTTGGATAATCTTAAGGCGTCATCTGATTTATCCAATCTGGCAGTCTATTTTGATAAACGTAATTGCACTTCGATCGCGATTCTACCAATTATTGAATCTGGTGAGTTAAAGCATATTCTCGCAATCGGCTCCCGGGCAAATGAACCTATTACAAATCTACAGGTTCAACCTTATCGCAATTTTTGTGAAGTCATTGGAACAACACTCGAGCGTATCGATTTACTTGAACAATTGAATCTGCGTGTTCAACAGCTTTCAGCGATTGCATCTGTTGGTGAAGCAGCCGCAACTGCATCGGATCTTGGAGATTTGTTCGAAAATCTCTTCTCGAGGATCAAAGAAGCATTAGGAGAAGACGTCGGTATCGCCGTAGCGTTGAATGATGGAGAGAACTCAAAAGTCAACATTCCTTTTTATTACGATGAGGAGAAAATTGAGATTGATGAATACCCGTATTCAAATGATTTGATCTCTCAAACTATTTTGACGGGCAACACAATTCTCCATCGAGATGCAAATGCCATTGGCCTGTTCTCTGTCGACTCACCAGAAAGGCGGATTCCAACACGATCTTTCCTTGGTATCCCATTAATCGTAGGTAATGAAACCGTGGGGGCGTTGGCTTTACTTCATCGAAAGGATGCCAACCGCTTCAATGAAAAAAACCTGAGACTTTTGAATACCCTATCCCCTCAGATTGGTACATCAATCAAAAACGTAGAGCTTCTTGAATCCCAACGGTCAGCCATCCATGCATATGATAAAGAACGATTCCTTCTTAACTCCCTTCTTAGAAACATTCCTGATAAAGTCTCGATTAAAGACAGTGAGGGTAAGTTTGTCCGCGTATCAAATTCCTTTGCAGAGTCACTTAATGTAGATAACCCCGATCTTTTAATCGGCCAGGAGGACGCTACTGTAGGCGTTTCAGAAACTGATGGAGTGGATCCCGACCTGGCCGTCTTGATTGCCGGAGCTCCCTCGTTAGGGGAAATTGAACAAAACTTAACACAAGATGGAAAAAATCAATGGTTCCTTACCAGCAAGATCCCTCTGATTTCACAAGATGGGACATCGAAGTCATTATTAAAAATTTCGCGTGACATTACTGATTTGATTTCTACCCAGCACATTGCTGAACATAGATCTGAACAGCTGGTCATCGCTTCAGAAGTTGCACGAGAAGCTTCTATGGGTACAATGCATCTTGATGAAATGTTGTCCAAAATGGTCAACATGGTAAAAACGAGGTTCGGTTTTTACCATTCTTCTATCTTTATGGTTGACCCGGTAGGCCAATATGCAATGCTTCGCGAGTCAACAGGAGAAGCAGGTGCAAAATTAAAGGAAGCCAAACACAAGCTGGCGGTCGGCTCATCTTCTATTGTCGGCCAGGCAACTGGAAGAGTTGAACCAGTTGTTGTAAATGATGTTACCAAAGAAAAAAATTATTATCCAAATCCATTACTGCCTGAAACCCGTTCAGAATTAGCCATCCCGCTCAAAATTGGTGAAAAGTTAATTGGTGCTCTTGATGTGCAATCGCAGCAAGTCAATGCCTTTTCTCAGGAAGACATAAATATTCTTCAAATCATGGCCGACCAGCTTTCTGTTGCGATTGAAAACGCAGAACTCTTCTCAAAAACTCAGCAAACCCTTGAGCGTCACCGCTTGTTGCACCAGGTTACAGCCTCTGCAAGTCAAAGCATTACCACGGTTGATGCCATTCGCAATGCAGTTCAAACCGTTCATTTGGCAATGCCCGATGAACAGGTAGGATTCTTAACAGTTGATGAAGAAGGTACTGGGATGGTTCTTTCATATGCAGGTTACCCGGCGTCGGAGATTTCTGATTTACAGATCCGCTCTTCGGAGGGTATCTACAGATCGGTGATTCGAACCAGGCAGCCTGTACGTATTGATGACATTAATACAGTCAGAACTATAAAACCACTTGGTATGTCAACTCGATCTGTGCTTTCGGTTCCTGTTTATTTCGGCAATAAGATATACGGTGTCATTAATGTCGAAAGTGCCAACCCTGGTATCTTTGATGAAAGTGATCAGGAAATTATTACTACCCTGGCAAATAACCTGGCATCTATCATTGCCAATATTGAACTAGTCGATCAAATCACTCGCCAGGTAGAACGTCAGAGACAACTCTACGACATCACTAGCAAAATCCGCAAATCTGTCGATTTTGAGACGATTATGCAAACATCTCTGGCCGAAGTATGCAATGCCTTGAACATACGCAAAGGTTCCATTCAGCTAAGTTCACCTTCCCTTTCTGTGCCGGTAACACAGCTTGGGCAGGATGAAAAGGAGACTGGTAAATGAGTTACCCTCGATCCCTGCTCCCAAAATCGGTACCAGATTCTATCGACCCCTCTGACGATTTGAAAGTCTGGCAGGAACGTTTTTTACAATACGTTCTTTTTGGCAGTTTGTTTGTCGGGCTGTTTTTATCAGTGATTTCTTATTTTTCAGCATCCTCTTCTGGAAAATGGACCTTATTTACAGCCAGCATCGTTCTTTTATTAGGCTCTTTGGTAGCCTTATTATTGCGCCAAATATCATTTTGGAGTCGTTCCATTGCCGTATTGGTAATATTTTTCTTTTTTGCTAACCTGGTTTTTTCACATTATGGATGGAGTGGCGTTTCCTTACTAGTTTTACTTGGTTTCTCTATTCTTTCTACGATTTTTCTTTATCGTACCCCCACGCGAATCGGCCTGGGTATCAGCCTAGTTACATTGCTTTTCTGGGCATCTTTGCATCAGTCTGGAATAACCTTCACCATTGGACATGAAACAACCTTTTCTGAAGTTGTCATCGATGTATTCCTTGCTGCTGCAATTGGAATTTTTGTTAATTTATCGATCATCTCTTTAAAATCCAACATCATTCAAAAACGGCTCGAATTGATTGACAGTAAGGCACAGCAGGACCAACTCGCGCAGAGGATTGAAGAACAAAAAACTTCACTGGAAAAACGTCTATTTCAGCTGAAAACGGCATCCGAAATTTCGCAAAAAGTGTCAACTTTACTTGATCCAGATGTTTTGATTCAACAGGTTGCCGACTTGATCAAAGAAAGATTTGATCTATATTACGTTGGCGTGTTCATCATTGATAATGCCCGGGAGTATGCTGTTTTAAAATACGGGACTGGAGAGGCAGGTCGTCGTATGCTTGCTGCCAAACACCGGTTAGCAGTAGGCGGTTTTTCAATGATCGGTTGGGCTACACAGACAAGGAAACCTCGTGTGGCTTTGGATGTCGGTGAAGAAGCAGTTCACTTTGATAACCCGTTTCTCCCTGAGACAAGATCCGAATTAGCTTTACCTATCATTAGTGGTGTCAACATTCTGGGCGCGCTCTCTGTGCAATCGGTAAAAGAAAATGCATTCGATGACAATGATGTGCTCATTCTTCAAAGTGTTGCAGATAGTATCGGTATTGCCTTGGAAAATGCCAATTCATACATGCGAACCCAAGAAGCGTTAAGCGAGATTAAAACTCTTAACAAAGATTATGTTCAAGATTCCTGGTGGTCTGTACTGGATCGTACTGGCGAAATTAAATTCGAATATGAAAATGAGCGAGCCCCGGCATCTTCAGAACAAACCTCAACAATTCAAATTCCTATCAAGATTCGTGATGAGGTTATCGGTCAGTTTACGATTGAAACAGATCACGGCACAATGACAGATGATCAGCTCGAATTCGTGGAATCAATCTCATCACAAACTTCCATCGCTCTCGAAAATGCACGCCTTCTTTCTGAGACTCAACGCGCTGCATTACAGGAACAGAAAATTAACGAGATTACAGCACAGTTTTCGAAAGCTCTTTCAATCGAAGAGATTATCAAGTCGGCCGTCATGGAATTTGGCAAACTGCCCTCAGTTAGCGAGGCATCCATCTCTCTCATACCGCCAGAAGAAACGGATTTTAAGCGGCTACCAGATCGAGAGGCTAAATGACACAAACGAATTCATCAATCACTCAGCACGCAGTCTTCTTTAACAATGAAGACAAAGATGTCAATTTACTTAAACTGGATTTGCTCCAGAATTATCTGAATGGCAGCCTGATCCTGGGTACGATTCTGTTCTTTGTGAACTTGTTCATTTCGCTCCAGAAAGGTAGTATTTTCTCGAGCCTGTTGACACTCCTGCTTTTTGCGTTGTTGTTCGTGATTACTTTTGTCCACAAGATCGACCCAAAAATACGTACAATTTTGCTTTGTATTGATTACTTCGGTGCTGGTATTTTTAGTTTACTCACTGAAGGTTTAGTTGCCAACGGAGTGCTCTATCTCTTTATGGCGGTTTTGATCCTCGGCCTCCTGGGTCCCAGATTGTGGTGGACTCTTGGCCTGGTGGCTGCCGGGTTAACAACAATTACGATTGGTGTCCTCATTCAAACCGGTATCATACACAATGGATTGTTCCTTATTGAAAACAATTCGCTTTTCTATTGGGTTTCTACATTCGTTATCTTTCTCTTCCTGATTTACCTCGTTCTATCGCCAACCTGGCAGTATCTCTCTAAAACAGCTGACATATTAAAAATCTCACGTGAGGTTGAATCTACATTACGGGAAGATAATGTCGAAATTCTCGAACGGTCACATTCACTCGAAAATGAGCTTGACCGTCGTCGCTCTCATCTCATTTCTGGAAGACAGATCGCCAGATCTATTTCGAATATCAACAATTCAAAAAAACTGATGCAAGATGCTGTTGACCTCATCCAGTCCCAGTTTGGGTACCTTTTTGTAGGCATCTATCTGGCAGATGACATGAATGAATATGCCATTCTCAAGGCGGCATCAGGCCAAATTGGTCAGACGATGCTATCTCATAATTACAGGCTGAGGATTAGAGATGAGGGATTTATTGGTTTTGCCATCACCCGTGGCGAACCACGCCTTGCTTTGAATGTCGACGAAGATGTCGTTTACTCCCAGGATACTTATCTTCTGGAAACAAAATCCGAACTTGCTCTTCCATTGAAAATTGGTGATCGAATTTTTGGAGTATTAGATATCCATTCTGAGAAAAACAACGCAATTTCACAGGAAGATTCGGACATTCTTCAATCCATCGCTGATCAAGTTGCAATCCTGATTGAAAAAACCCGACAGATTGAGAATCTTAAATCTTCATTAACTGATATGCAAAACGCGTATTCAGTTTACTCCAAAGATTCCTGGCGTTCTCACTTGCAAGGCTCCAGTAAAAATCTAAGCTATCGCTTTACTGAGAATAATCTCTCAACAAAAACAACACTCGGTCCAAAGGAATTAGATGTCGTTCAAAACGGGAGAAAATTGGTCCTCAACACTGAAGAGAGTGAGACTGATGAACAAGAATCAACATTACTCATTCCTATCATGCTCAGGGATCAATCACTAGGCGTTTTGAATATAAAGTACAAAGGCAAATACATCCCGCCAGAACTCGAAGAAATAGCTGAATCGATTTCAGCCCGTCTTTCAGTTGCTATTGAGAATGCTCGTCTATTGGAAGATATTCAGGAAAGGGCTGATCGTGAACGTGTTGTAGATACGATCGCCACAAAAGTGCGTGCTGCTAGAGATATCGATAGCATTTTGCAGACTACAGCATCGGAACTTGGTCGGTTTCTTGGTGTTGACGAGGTACGTGTTCATTTAAAAACTCGTGAAACCGAATAATTGCTGTAGAAAAATGTTGGAGGATAAATGCTACTAGATCAAAATTCAACTCAATCTTACGGTGTTGATAAAACCATTGGCATAAACAAGAGACATCTGATTCCCTATCTTGTGATTACCGGTATTCTTGCTGCGATCTTTTTGACGGTCGCATGCATTAATCTTCAATTGGAGCATTTTTACCTCTCGGCAAGTTTTTTGCTCACTTTCGTCATTGGTATTTTGTTCTTTTTTGGCCTCTTGAAAATCCCCAGCGGGCTGACAATTCTTTTCTTCACATTCCTGCTTGAATTATCGATCGATTTACTCTCTAGTATTTACCCTTCTTTTTATGGCGTCCCATACATATTGATCGCAATCGCCGTCGGTTTTCTCCTCTCCAACTTATTACCAGAAAGCCGTTCCAGTGATTGGATCAATACTATTGGTGTAATCAGCGCAATTTCAATTTATCAGTTGAATGTCGTCACTCCATTTAATCAATTTCCGAATTCAACAATTGCTTTGTTAGTTGTCGTCGCATCTGCCCTTACAGTACTTTACACCCTGGTGCAATTGATTCGTAAGAAACTGATCGCATCGTTACGAACAAAGCTGATTATCGGTTCTATGGCTTTGTCCCTCATTCCATTAATTGTTCTGTCGGTAATCAATAACCGTTACGTTGAGAACATATATCGAGAGCAAACCAGTCAAACACTTAAGACCGAATCAAACCAAATTGCTCAATCTATTGATGATTTCATTACTTCTACTAAGAATACACTTGAAGTTGAATCCAAACTCTCAGCGATTCAAGAATACCTCAGGTTGGATCCCTCTCTACGTGCAGACAGCACCCAGGAAATTCAACTCCGTTCTACGTTACGCTCTCTACAAACAAAAAGCGATACTTACCCTCCTTCTTATGCGATCCTTGATCTTAATGGCGATAATCTTTTTGACACCAATGTTCTAAATCTTGGAAAATCAGAGAGCGCAACTGATTATTTCATTAATTCATCTTTTTCTGATATGAGCTTTGTTTCATCCATCGAATTTCCAGAGAATTCCGAAAAAGCATATATCAATTTCATTACTCCCATTAAGAATAGTTCCTCCACGACTCTTGGATATCTGCGGGCAAGATATGACGCTGCAATTTTCCAGAACCTGCTAGATACATCGATATATTCCTCTGCTTCGTCGTCATATCCGATTTTGATCAATGAGAACGGATTACGTCTTGCTGATAAATATGCTCCAAACCAGATCTATCATTCCCTGGTGAATTATTCTGATGAACAATACACTCAACTTATCAATTCAAACAAACTTCCTCGATTTATTCCGAAGGAAGATCTTTACATCCCGCAATCTGATATCGAAAGTGCCATTGCAAATCTAGCACCAGGCGAGTTTTTTACCACTGCAATGAATGTTCAGAATAACACCGTAGCTCATGTTGGAACAACCATTACCTTATCCTCAAAACTATGGACATTAGTCTATCTGCAAGACCAAACCACAATGACTGCTGCCATTGATGCACAAAATCGATTAAATTCTACACTTACTACAGCTGTTGCAGCAATCATTGGCATTTTAATTGCCATCGTTGCAAATCTGTTTCTTGCTCCTATCCTGCGATTAACCGAAGCTGCTGTAAGAATTTCCGCCGGCGATCTGAATACACAAGTTAAGGTTGCATCACAGGATGAACTCGGTATCCTCGGTAACTCTTTCAACTTCATGACCAGGCAGTTGAAAGAATTTATCGATACTCTTGAAAAGCGTGTTGAAGAACGTACTAGACAATTGGAGGAGCAGAATGATTCACTTCAATTTAGATCTCGTCAGCTTCAAACCGTTGCTGAGGTTGCGCGTAACATCGTTTCTACGCGTGAAGTAGACACATTACTAACAAGTGTAACGCAACTTGTAAGTGAACGATTCGGTTTTTATCACGTGGGTGTTTTCCTTCTCGATGAAACAGGTGATTACGCAGTTCTTCGTGCTGCGAACTCAGAAGGCGGTCAGCGCATGCTGGCTCGTCAACACCGCTTGCGTGTTGGACAGGTAGGTATCGTGGGTTATGCCACCGGATCTGGTGAACCGCGTATTGCCACAGATGTTGGTGAAGACGCAGTATATTTCAACAATCCCGATCTGCCACAAACCAAATCTGAAATGGCATTACCGCTTAAGGTGGGCGACCGTATTATCGGTGCTCTTGATATCCAGTCTACTAAATCAAATGCCTTCTCTGATGAAGACATCGAATTGTTCAATACCCTTGCAAACCAAATCGCAGTTGCAATCAACAACAACCAATTATTCGAAGAGACCACAAAAGCCCTTCAAGATACTCAAAATCTTTATCGTCAATATCTTCGGCAGGAATGGACGCGCCAGACGGCTGACACCAGGAATAATAACTACAAATTCACTCCTGATGGACTGGTTCCTTATGACGAGGATCTACCGGAAGTCAACATGGTTCTCAACACGGGTCGTCCAGTTTTCAGGACTCATAAATCCGAATCAAATCATGAGACTGTCAGTTCGATCATGGCTGTGCCTATCATCTTATCAGGGGAATCAATCGGTGCTATTTATCTGCAAGAAAATTCTACAAATGATTATATTTGGAGTCAGAGTGAATTGTCCACAGTTCAGGCAGTTGCAGATCAGGTTGCCCAGACCCTAGAAAACGCAAGGTTGTTTGAACAAACTATCCGGCGTGCCGATCGAGAAAGAAAAGTGCTTGAAATAACAAGTAAAATCAGATCCACGAATGATCCACAGGAAATGCTGAAGATTACACTCGAAGAACTGAAAAGAAATCTCGGCGCAAAACAGGCTCAAATCGTATTGAATATTGAAGGGAATACTTCTCCGGAATTCACAATTGAAGAATCTAATTCTTATCTTTCCTCATCCGCTAGAGGTTCTCTATGACCAACGTGATTTCCATTGCCAATGAAAAAGGCGGAGTCGCAAAAACAACCACAACACTGTCTTTAGGTGGAGCCCTGGTCGAAGCTGGTTATCGGGTACTGGTCATAGATCTTGATCCCCAGGCTAACCTTTCGCTTTCATTAGGCGTAAAACCTGGAGAAAAATGTATTTCAGTAGTGAATCTGATGCTCTCGGACCTTCCACTAACTGAAGGAATTAAAACCACAGAGATTGAGAATTTGCACCTCATTCCATCGAACCATGAGGTAGGGTTAGCAGAACGCCTTTTACCATCGAGGTCTGGTTTCGAATTCTTATTAAAAGATATGCTTTCAAACCTCAATGGGAATTATGATTTCATTTTGATCGATTGTCCTCCATTCTTAGGTGCTATCACCCAAAATGCACTCATTGCCTCTGATTTCCTAATCTTACCAACCCAAGCAGAATATTTCTCGGTATATGCACTTCGTAACATGATGAGTCTGATTCGCCAGGTACGCAGCAAAGGTAATTCAAAACTGCGTTATCGCTTACTCATTACTATGTTTGACAAGCGTAATGGAATTCATCGAACTCTGGCGGATCACTTGCGCACAACTTTCAATAACGGTGTACTAGACAGTGTCATCGAAGTCGATACAAAACTGCGTGAAAGCCCTATTATTTGCCGTCCTGTTGTATACCATGCCGCAAAAAGTCGATCTGCGCTTCAGTATCGATTTCTAGCCCAGGAGATCATCCAATATGTCCAAGAAAATAATTAACTCCAAACTTGAGAATCTTTTTACCAATATGTCAGAAGCAGAGAATTCTGCTCCGGAGTTGGAGAGCCTTCCAGAGATGAGATTTAATGTTCAGGATAATTGGGCATGGGAAACGGATATTAACGGCATCATCATTGAATGCGGTAACGAAATATCTGATGTTCTAGGATTTAACAGGATGGATGTCATTGGACAACCTTTCTTCTCGTTTAGCCTGAGCATCAGTGAACAGCAAAAGATACGTGAAGTGATCCATTCTGGTGAATTCCCTGCTGAAATAGAATTAGAATACAGCACAAGATTTGGTACTCGAACAAGAGTGCGTACTTCAATTCTTCAAAAATTTGATGGAAACTCAAATCTTGTGGGCTACAAGTGTTTTTCACAAAAATTATTCACCAATGATGAACAAATTTCGAAGGAGTCAGTAAATCAATCCTCAACACCCTCCATTTCGAGTGACGATCAACCTCCTTTGAGGTGGCAGGATTTTACCACCCGCCCATTATCATCGATTGAAATCCCACAAAAGGGAACGAATACCTCAAAATCGAAATCCCCTTCGGAAAAACCAAAAATAGTAAAACCGCGCAGTAACCCCACACCGCCATCATCTACAGACAGGCGGTCAACTGGCAAAACAGCTCCCCTTCCCCCCATACCATTTCCAGAATCCGAATCGGGCAAGACGGTATCAATTCCCCCAACCATGATTACTGGCATCACCCTGGTTGAGAATGATTTTTCTACTGCCAATAAGGTATGGACAGAGAAAGCAATCACAAGCTACTCAAAAGACCTTTTAGTATCTAGCCCCGCAGAAGAAAATTCTCCAGCTGTAATTGCAGTCCCATTAAAACTTCGAGACCAAAAAACAGGCGTCATAGAGATTGTAGATTTTCAAGACAAGCGTAAATGGACCGAGGAAGAACGTCTTCTTGTCCAGGAAGTAACCAATCAACTTGGCCTTGCACTTGAAAATGCACAACTTTATTCTGCAGTTCAAAAGGAACTGGGAGAAAGAGTTAAAGCCGAGGAAGAAACCAGCAAACGAAACGAAGCCCTGGCTAAACTCAATCTCGTCATGCAGCAATTGACCCGACTGGTAAGCCGCGAAGAAATATTTGATATCGTTTCTGATGCTATCCAGGACTTGTTTTCAACCGGTAATATATTAATTTCGTTGTTTGATTCTAAAACCAATGAAATTACCTTCCCTGTATGTGTCAATGATGGAGAATTAAGTCAAATCCCCTCCCATCCAGCCATTGTTGGATACCAGGAATCGGTCATCGAATCTCGTTCTCCCCTTCTTGTCAATCACAATATTACCGAACGAATTACTGACCAGGAATTCGATCATCCAAAGGGCCTACCCTGTTCTTTATTAGCGGTTCCCTTGTTAGCCGGTGATCGAGTTCTGGGTGTAATCTCTGTTCTTGATTATCACCAGGAAAATGCGTTCGATGAAATCCAGGTGGAACTCCTTTCAACTATCGCAGGTCAAACTGCCACCGCTCTTGAGAATACGAATCTGTTCAGGGAAATATCTCAAGCGCTCGAAACAATTGAAGTGCGTGAACGTTATCAATCAAATGTCACCAATGCTGTCGCTTCACTTAGCGAAAAGGGTACCAACACGATTGACTTGGTTCTTGAAAGCCTTTCCAACGCTGCAAAATGCGACCGGGTTTCATACGTGGGTACCAATGAAAAATCAACAGATGATAACACTTGGAAAATTCTTGCTTGTTATACCGCCCAGGATAAGTCAACTCCAATCCCAACGATTCATGATAAATCTCTTCAGATACCTTCAGAATGGGTCGATCTAGTTTTGGAAAATGGTTACTACCAGTGTTCTATTGAAACGGCTACAGATCTTGAAAAAGCTTTCCTTGACGAACTAAAATCCCGCTCAATCCTCTTGTTGGGAATTCACACTGGAGATGGCACGCCTTCCTTCCTGCTCCTTGAAGAATTAACTTACCCGAATATATGGAAACCGGAAGAAATTAATATCCTAACCATCGCCTCGGATGCATTCAGTAACACGCTTCTGAGGGAAGGGTTGCTTCAACAAGTCCAGACTTCACTCGATGAAACTGAAAACCTTTATTCAGCCTCACATCAACTTGCTTTGGCAAATTCGCTCTCTGATATGGTGGCTTCCATTATCGAAGGTATCAATATTCCTGCAATCAATAGAGGTATTTTGGTTCTATTTGGATACGGGCCGAATCAAGAAATTCAAAAACTAAGTGTCGAAGCCAATTATTACAATGGTAAAGGTACACCACCTCCTCCAGTGGGTACGGAATACCTCACATCCTTATATAAACCAATTTTTGCGATTGAAGATCCCGCATTCTATGATGACCTTTTAGACGCTCAGATCGATGAACAATTACAGAAAATTTTTACCAGTCAGAATATCCGTTCAATGGGCATTCTCCCATTATGGTCTGGTAATGTTCAGCTTGGTGTTCTTCTGATTCAAACCTGGCAAAAACATCGATTTGGCCCGCAGGAAATGAGATCGTATCCGCCTTTGGTCGACCAAATGGCAACAGCTATTCAGAACTTAAGGCTCTTTGAACAGACCCAAGCAGCTTTGGCCGAAACAGGTTTACTCTATAATATTTCAAGTGGAATCTCCCGTGCAACCAGACTGGAAGAGTACTTAAGCCTGGTTGGATCAAATGCCATGCCCAAGAACACAGAAGCACTATGGCTTTTTGTAGCAAATCGTTCTGTAGAAGGTGGGCCTCAATATTATGAAATTACCGGTTCCAGTAATGCTGCAGGTGAATTCAAACCTCACGGCGGTATTGTTGAATCCAGCCTATTTAATTTCATTGATTTTTCAAAAGTTGAACCAATCATCATCACAAATATACGAAAGTCTGTCCTTCCGGAACAGACCCAAAAATTATTTATAAACCTCGAACTCTCCAGCCTTGCGATCATCCCCATGCAAACTGCTGGAACGCCTGTAGGCTTGCTTATTGTTGGATCAAAATTAATTGCAGATCTTGATACAGATGATATTCATACGCTTCAAGTGGTTGGTAGTAGTATTGCAGTTGCTATTGAGCGTCAAAGGTTGCTTTCAGAATCCCAACGGCGTGCACTGGAGCTTCAAACAGCGGCTGAGATTGCCCGTGACACAACTAGTACGCTTTCACTTGACATCCTATTGAATCGGATCGTTAGCTTGGTCAAGGAACGCTTCGAGTATTACCATTGTTCCATTTTCCTTGTGGATGATGCAAATGAATATGCAACAATCCGTGAGGGCTCTGGGGACGCCGGTAAAGAACTTAAGCGACGCAACTTCAAGTTTGCAGTTGGTTCGAAATCTGTGATTGGCAGTTGTATATCTACTGGTGAGCCAGTTCTAGTAAACGACATTTCCAGCAGCTCACTTTTCACACCCAACCCGCTTCTCCCGGCTACACGGTCTGAACTCGGTCTGCCGCTGAAGATTACAGGGAAAGTTATTGGTGCCATTGATCTGCAAGCATCACAGCCTGATGCATTTGATGCTGACGAATTGAAAGTACTACAAATTCTCGCCGACCAGGTAGCGGTTGCAGTAGACAATGCCAGAGCATATGAAGTTTCTCAAAGAGCGGTTGAGGAAATGCGTGAATTGGATCGTGTGAAAAGTCAATTCCTGGCGAACATGAGCCATGAATTACGAACTCCTCTCAACTCGGTGATTGGTTTTTCACGTGTCATATTAAAAGGAATTGACGGTCCAATAAATGATACCCAAGAACAGGACATTACAGCCATTTACAACTCTGGAATGCACTTGTTGAATATGATCAACGAGATTCTTGATCTATCCAAGATTGAAGCTGGAAAAATGGAGCTTCAAATTGATGACGTGAATATAAGTGATGTGATCAATTCAGCTATCAGCACTGCTTCAGGCCTTGTAAAAGGTAAGCCCATAGAATTAATCCAGAAAGTCCCCGCAACTCTACCTACGATTCAAGCGGATGAAATTCGATTAAGTCAGGTATTAATCAATTTGATCTCGAATGCTGTGAAATTCACTGAAAAAGGATCGATCACCGTTGAAGCTTCTCTTCAAAACAATTCTCAGAGTAAACCCGAAATTTTGGTGACAGTGACCGATACTGGAATTGGTATCGCCAAGGAAGATCAGAACAAGCTTTTCCAACGTTTCTCTCAGGTCGACGATTCTCCGACGCGAAAAACAGGCGGGACAGGATTGGGCCTTTCAATCTGTCGTTCCTTTATTGAAATGCACGGTGGCAAGATAGGCTTGTTGCATAGTGAAGTTGGAAAAGGTAGTGTGTTTTTCTTCACAATTCCTGCACCACAATCAGTACCAACCATGAATCTGGAGCATTTGATCAGCGGAGAGAACATCATCCTTTCGATCGATGATGATGCACAGGTAATCTCCCTGTATGATCGTTTTCTCAGGCCTCATGGATATGAAGTGATACCGCTAACTGACCCGACTCAGGCCGTTCAGAAAGCCCGTGAGCTAAAGCCCTTTGCGATTACCCTTGACATCATGATGCCTCAGAAAGATGGTTGGCAGGTCTTGAAAGACCTCAAGAAAGACGAACAAACCAGAGATATTCCAATCATGATCTGCTCAATCCTTGAGGAAGAAGAGAAAGGCTTCAACTTGGGCGCATCAGAATACCTGGTAAAACCTTTTCTGCAGGATGACCTCGCCAGTGCAATTCAACGGTTGAGCAGAGAGGGAGAAATCCACGATGTCATGATCGTTGATGACGATCCTGCAGATCTCCGGTTATTGCAAAAGATGATCGAGGATGAAGGAAAGTATATGGCTGTACTGGCTGATAGCGGCCCATCAGCTCTCCAGCTTCTTAAAGACTTTACACCGGATATCCTGATTCTTGATCTCTTTATGCCAGGAATGAATGGCTTGGAGCTAATGGAAAAATTAAAGGAAGAACCGCGTTTAAGCAAAATTCCGATCATCATACTTACCGGTGCAGATTTAGAAGTGGACCAACAGAAGTCTCTCACAGAGTACGGTAATCAGATTCTCACCAAAACTTCTCTGAACAAGAATGATCTGCTTCGTCACCTGCAGGATACACTGAACAAAATTCGACCAACGCGGCTGGTGAACTAATCTATGCCTCCTCATTTTGCGGTTAAATGTCTTGATTGTGGCTCAGTTGGCATCTATAATGCCAGAAAACCAGCTTGTGAAAAGTGCGGATCTCAATGGCGTGAAGCTATTTATGACTATGCGCATCTTAGTTCTATTTTACCGGAATTGTTAGCGTCACGACCATTTAACATTTGGCGATACCGGGAACTTTTACCTGTCCTCGATCCGAACACTGCTCCCTCGCTTGGCGAAGGCGGCACTCCTCTTTTGCATGCAGCCAACCTGGGATCGATGCTCGGCAATCCTAATATTTACATAAAAGATGAACGTCAGAATCCTACATCCTCGTTCAAAGACCGTCAGGCTTCCATAACCATTGCCAGCCTCAAGGAAGCTGGTATTCCAGAATTTGTTTGTGCATCCACCGGAAATGTCGCTATTTCTTATTCTGCTTATGCAGCTCGTGCCGGGATAAAGCTCTGGGCATTTCTTACCAGCCTGGTTCCTGAAACAAAAATGAGGGAAGTTGCTCTATATGGAACCCAGGTGGTAAAGGTAACAGGCACTTATGATCAAACTAAAAAGATTGCTGAAGAATTTGCAAAGCAACGTGAAATTGCTTTAGACCTGGGTGCACGTAGTATTCCCTGCGTTGAAGCAATGAAAACCATTTCCTATGAAATTGTTGAACAATTAACTTCTCTACTTGCTTCACCCAGGACTTTCGATTTAAAACCTGGACCAACCGTATGGCGATCGCCAGATTGGTACATACAATCGGTTAGTGGTGGTCTTGGTCCCCTGGGGGTAATTAAAGGTTTTGCTGAACTGGAAAAAATGAAATTGGTACAAAAATCTCCAAAATTCGGCATTGTTCAGGTGGACGGCTGTGCTCCGATGGTTCACGCCTGGCGTCAAGATCGCGAGACTGCTGTGCCTGTTCAATCCCCTCGAACATTGATTGCAACTCTTGCCACAGGGGATCCAGGCCGTACCTATACAGAATTAAGGAAAAACATTACCAGTCTTTCTCAAGGCTGTTTTGAGTGTGTTAGCGATGATGAGGCCTTTAGAGCGATGCACTTATTAGCCAAAATGGAAGGCATCTCAGTTGAACCTGCTGCAGCGGTTGCTTTTGCAGGTGTAATAAAAATGGTCAGGTCTGGTGTCATTAAATCGGATGAAGTGGTAGTGATTAATTGTACAGGTCACACAACACCGATTGAACCTCATATCCTTGGCGAAGGCTGGGGGCACGAAATCGATGCCAGTATGTCTACAGAAAATCGAGAAGAGGGTTTGCTGGCAGCGCTTAGTAATGTCAGTCTTGACAAGTTCCCGCGAATTGCCATTGTAGACGATGAACCGCATGTCAGAAGGCTCGTCAGGCGAATCCTTCAATCGCAAGGAAATTACACCTTATTTGAAGCCGAGAATGGTAAACAAGCTATTGATCTGATCCAAAAGGAAAGACCAAATCTTGTGATTCTCGATTTGATGATGCCGGAGGTCGATGGCTTTACTGTCATGGAAACCTTGCAGGAAAACAAAGAAACCTGCGATATTCCTATCATCGTGATTACAGCAAAAGAACTTACCCGTGCAGAAAAAGAGAGACTAAAAGGCCATATCCAATCACTCATGCAAAAAGGTGATTTTTTGAGTGATGAATTGTTAGATGAAGTTAAAGCGCTCATAAAATGATTCAAAAGCAACTTCGCGACAAGGGCATCATAGCTGCAGCTGGATCGGCGTTCTTCTTGGGTTTAACGCCAATATTCGGTAAGCAATCCATTTTGCTTGGATTCACACCTTTTGCCGTAGTAGCGATCAGAACTAGCCTGGCAACATTACTCCTGTTTGCTTTCCTTATTTCTTTCAAACGCTCCCTCTTCTATATCTATCCGCTAGGATTGATTGGTTGCCTTGTGGCTGGTTTTGTTAATGGGCTAGGATCAATACTTTATTACGTATCACTTTCTCGGATTGATGCCAGCATCGGCCAGCTCCTCTATTCTTTTTATCCACTGTTTGTCGCTTTGTGGTTATTCCTTGACCGGCAGCCTATTAGTCGCATTACCCTTCTCAGATTAATTCTTGTAATTCCCGGAGTATATTTATTAATTAGTAACAGTGATAAAAATATCGACCTGCTTGGCGCTGCCTTAATGATCGGCTCTGCATTATTGTATGCGCTTCATCTTTTAATTAATCAGCGTATCTTGTATGAAGTCCCCGCCCCGTCAGTCACCTTTTACACATTGCTATCGATGAGTATTACTGTAATTGCAGCTTTCATTATCTTCAAACCATCGCTTCCTCCGCAAGGGACTTCATGGATCCCACTTCTTTGCCTGGCTTTAATCACCTTTCTCTCTAGGTTGACTCTGTTCTTTGGTGTAAAGCATTTGGGCGGTATGCAAACCTCTTTGCTGGGTTTAGGTGAATTACTCGTGACTATGATTTTTGCACAGGTCTTTCTTCATGAACATCTCGATGCTAATCAATGGGTTGGTGCATTATTGATCTGTATAAACATGATCCTTGTAGCATACGATAAACCAACTACAGTAAAGCGTGCCGGGAAAGGTTTTCTTTCCTGGCTGACTCCTCCATCTATTTCTCCTACTGATTTTCCATTCTGACAACTTAAAAATTGAACAGGACCTCGAAATGAGATCCTGTTTTTTGGGGTGGCTGATGGGGGTTGAACCCACAACCCTCGCATCCACAGTGCGATGCTCTGCCATTGAGCTACAGCCACCAAGAACGTAAGGATTTTACTATACTTTCCGAAAGTCATCAATCTAATTCCTGCATTTTTTCGTATAATATTCTTTAATCCAACGAGTATCCTTCAATTTCACAACCCACATCGTAGACATCCATGGTTTAGGGTCGTCAATTGTTCAATCGATGGGAGGGAAATATGAAGTCGCAATGGAAACGCTGGTGTACTTTTTTGGTTGTTACTTTAGTTGTGATCGTTCTGATTTCCTGTAATTTACCCTTCAAAATATCCATTTCCCCGAACAGTACCGAATCTGAGTCTCCCCCTGTTATTTCTCAAGGCGGAATTGAGGAAAAAACTTCCACGCCTGTTCCTGCGTTTGTTGAAGTAACGAACCCTCTGCTGCCAGTAACTGGTTCATTATTGCGATGGGTAGATTTAAGTGATTTTGTTTACGTTCCAGGTGGTGAATTTATCATGGGTGCTGATTCTGCAGAGCAGGCAGATTTCTCACCTGCTCATAAAGTCACGCTTGGAGGATTCTGGATTCACCAGGCTGAAGTCACCAATCAACAATATGCACAATGTGTTGCTGATGGTGAATGCACTGCGCCCAACGGTATTTCAGGTGAAGTATATAGGTACAGTGATATCTCATATGCGAATTTTCCCGTTGTTGGAGTCACCTGGTATCAAGCACAGGAGTACTGCACTTATATCGATGCCCGTCTTCCCAGTGAAGCCGAATGGGAAAAGACAGCCCGCGGTACTGACGGCAACACCTATCCCTGGGGTGAAGATCAACCTTCTTGTGATTATTTAAACTATAATAACTGCCTTGATCCCTCCGAACCTGATGATGTTCGTTCATACAACAATGGTACGAGTCCATTTGATGCCATGGACATGTCTGGTAATGTATTTGAGTGGGTATCAGACTGGTATCAGGAAGATTACTACCTCCAATCGCCATCCTCCAATCCACAGGGGCCTGAACAGGGCACTAAAAAAGTATATCGAGGCGGCAGTTACCTGACGCCAGACGATGAAATTCTGCCAATTCTGCGATATTCACAGGAACCAGAATATTACGCAGCCGATCTTGGTTTTCGATGTGTATTGGTTGGCGATACAGAAGAAATCACCCCTGAAGCTCCGCCTTGCGAAGTTGTTCCATTAAACAAACCGTCGGATGCGGATTCTGCGAGTACCCCTGCATCCTGTCCGGATCCCAAAGTATCAGCTTTTTGTGTCTTAAATCCTAATGGGCGTGCCGTTTCGGGGGTTTATATTGATGAAACAGAATGCGAATTTGGAAAATTAAAAGATACCAAGTTTTCTCAAAACGGTTTACCACTCTATTGTTCGTTACCTGGTGCAGGTGGGTTACGATGGTTGTGCAACGATCCTTCCTGGGCTCAGGGATTAAAATTGGAAATCGGTTATTGTTATCAATACAATCCCATTCAATTGGAAGTAAGATGTCCGGCAGGTTACCAATATAATTCAGTTTCGACTTTTTGCGAGCCTGAAGGATCATGGCTTCCAGAGCCACCCTGTCCATATGGTTATGTTGAAGTGGAAGGATTTGGGTGTTTACCTGATTATTGGGCAAATAATGGATGCCCTGAAGGATTCTACACAGTTTATTTTGGTAATACCGCGCTCTGTGTTCCATTGGATGAGTGTTTACAGCCAGATGCACCGGCATCATGCAATCCTGCGCAGTGTTCCGAAGGTGAATCGTACGATTCGGATCGTCAATGCTGCATCGATCCCGAAACACCTCGCCAGGTTTGTCCTGTAGGATGGGAGTTTTTTGAGAAGAGGAACATTTGTTTAGAGCCTGATATTTACGATGAGCCGTGCGGTAGTCAGGCTGTAACCATCCCATATTGTCCGACAAAAACACCCACTGTGACACCTACCCCAATTCGTGTCACAGAAGACCCCTGCAACCAATATACTACTGCGTTAATTTGTGCGCGATATAAAGCCCAATGCTACTGGGCAGGGAATGAATGTCGCTCCATTCCCTAAACCAAATGTGAATAGTAAAAACGGAACTACCTAATCGGGTAGTTCCGTTTCGTTTTGTATTTTTCTTTTCATTTGAGGTTCATGAATTCTTTAATTGTCTGTACTGCCATCTCTTGTGGGCAGGTCACCTGGGTATGGTCGATCAGGTTCTTGATGGTTACCATTCCTTGTGCTGATTCGTCAGGTCCAATAACAACAACAGCGCTCACACCAATTCGGTCAGCAAATTTAAATTGTTTTTGCAGTTTTGCTGACTCAGGGTAGACTATTGTTCTAATACCTGCCTGGCGTAGAAATGCAGCAAGTTTTGTGGATTGCTGAATACCGTTTTCGTCAAAGATTGTGACCAGAACAGTATCCTTAAAAGGTTTCGTCTCGGGAATACAGCCATATTTTTGCAGTAAAATCGTCGCCATCACGTCGCCCATGGCAAACCCTACACCAGGCAGCGGATTGCCTCCTACATCTGCAACGAGATTGGCGTAATGACCACCACCAAGAACAGCTCGCCCGTCTCTTCCCATATCCCAGGCTTCAAACACGATACCTGTATAGTAATCCAAACCACGGATAATTTTCGGATCATACTTGATAAATTCTTTTACACCCAGTACATCCAACAGCTCGAAAACTTTCGATAATTCCGCAGACTGTTTCCATAACTCATTATCACTCAATATCGTTTGAATTCCAGAAAACTGATCTTTTGACAAACCAATTTCCATGGCGTAGTCTTCCCATGCCTTTGAATCCAGTTTGTCTTTTCGATCAATCAGTTGAAAAACATTCTTTTTCAACTCATCTGCTATGCCGAACTCCAATAGTTTTTGTTCCATCAATTGACGGTGGTTAACGAGGATCTTAACCTGATCTGGGCGAAGTCCGGCGTTTTTTAAGAACGTGGCGCAGATTGCCAGCAATTCTGCATCCGCAACGGGTGAATCGACCCCAATCATATCGATATTCCACTGGAAGAATTCCCTGGTGCGCCCTTTTTGCGGTTTTTCATAACGCCAAAATGGTCCAAACGACCACCACCTCACCGGATATGCAAGTTCGTTTTGTTTTTGAGCAATCATTCTTGCCAGTGACAAAGTCAATTCTGGTCTTAATGTCACAAGATCGCCACCCCGATCTGGGAATACAAAAGACTGTTCTTTGACCAGTTCCTCTCCGGATTTCGCGGCGTATAGATCGATCTTCTCGATGAATGGACCATCGTATTCCTGATAACCAAATGATTTTGAAGTTTCTTCTATCAACGCATAAAGCCATCTTCTAACAGCCATTTCATGCGGATAAAACTCACGCGTACCTTTGACAGATTGGATGATATTTTTCATCGTTACCTCTTTAATGCGAATCTGATTCATTTTAACATAGAGATTTGCATAATCAAAAGAATAAGTATGAATTGCACTTGCATATATTATTTAAATTACGGTATGATAAACGATGTTGTAAAGTCTTTATTTCATTATAGAGAAGATAGGCTTATAAAATGAATGTAAAAGAATTGATACAACTGATCGACGGCCGGTTATTAACCTCTTCAGCGGATCTGACAAAAGAGGTAAAGGGAGGCTGTGGGGCAGATTTGATGAGTGATGTACTTGCATCAATTCAACCCGAAGCAGTTCTTCTCACTGGCCTTTGCAACCCACAGGTTGTACGTACATCAGTTATGGCAGATGTAGCTGCAATCATCCTTGTTAGAGGAAAGACTCCTCCACCTGAAACTATTTCTCTCGCAGAAGAAGAACAAATACCCCTTATTTCTTCTCCTTTTGGTATGTTTGAGTTGTGTGGAAGGCTTTATGAAGCGGGTCTTAACAGTCGGGAACGCCCGGTTGACGGTAGTGATTGTGATTGCGGTGGCTAAGGAGTAGAAAATGAGCCAGGATTCACTCTTTCACGGGAAGATTATTAGCGAGCAAAAAGCAGAAAATATATCCCGTGTCGAAGAGTTGGCTTATGATTTGAAAGTAGATCAGGTCATGACCCGTGATCCAGCCACGGTTACTCCTGATACACCGATGCATGTCGTTTTGGATCTTTTTCGTACCAAAAGGATTTCCGGGGCACCAGTAGTTCTTAACAATGAACTCGTCGGTCTGGTCAGCATTGAAGATTTAATTCGTTGCCTGCAAAAAGCAGAAATGCAAGCCGAAACACAGAAATATATGAGCACAAAACTGCTCACTGTTCGAAATACTGATTATGTCATTGAAGCTCTCAAGTTGTTCGTTAACTCCCATTATGGAAGACTCCCGGTAGTAGATAATAACGGTAAACTTACCGGTATCATCACCAAAGGGGATATTACTAATGGTATCCTCAAGGCATTACAATACGAATATCATGATGAAGAAGTAAGACGGTATCGCGCAAGTCACCTGTTTGAGGATATCGAATCGGATCGGTCAAGTCTGATCCTTCGATATAACATTAAACAGGGTGATTTTATGCACGGAGGTGCAGCTTCATCGGCAATCAAACGTGCTCTGATTCGTTTAGGTGCTAACCCTCAAATTGCCCGCCGTACCGGGTTGGCAGTTTATGAAGCTGAAATGAACTTAATTATTCACACTACCAATGGTGGAATCATACGTGTGGAAATCGAACCTCGACAAATATCAATTACCATATCCGATGACGGCCCCGGTATCGAGGATATATCTCTGGCAATGCGTCCGGGTTATTCCACTGCTACAGAAGTAGTGCGAGAGCTCGGATTTGGCGCAGGTATGGGACTTGTGAATATACAGCGCTGTGTAGATTCCATGCGCCTTGAATCGATTTATGGAAAAGGCACGAACCTTAGACTAAAGATTTTCCTTCCTGAACAGGAACCAGTTGGAGAAGGTAATTAATCGCAATAGGAGAATAATGCAATGAATCTGCAAGAAATCATCGATACATTAGAATTGTCTGCTTACACCAAGCCCCATAATTATTCTGAAATCATTCCTTCAAGCGGATATTCTTCTGATTTGTTGAGTTGCGTTATGGCAGGAGCCGCAAAGAAATCTCTTTGGGTCACTCTTCAATCACACGGAAATATTATCGCAGTTGCCTCATTGCTTGATCTTGCAGCAGTGATCATTACTGAAGGTGCAACCCCTGATCCTGTTATGATAGAAAAAGCAAATGAAGAGAATGTAATCCTTTTGGGAACATCAAAACCCACTTTTTATATTATTGGCAAGCTCTGGGAAATGGGTTTACGTAACAAGCAAGAAGAATAAATTTCCCGGCCTATTACTTTGAAAACCTTTCGGTCTGATTTACATGTCCATACCGTTCTTTCTCCTTGTGCAGAAGTGGAGATGATTCCGCCTCTAATAGTAGAATCAGCCTTGGATTTAGGAATTACCCTGATTGCAATTACAGATCATAATTCCAGTGCGAACATTGAGGCTGTTCAAAAAGCAGCTGAAAATACACCGCTGATTGTTCTCCCCGGTATGGAAATTCAAACCAGAGAAGATGTACATTCATTGTGTTTATTCGATTCTTTAGATCAAATTGCGCAATTTCAACGAATCGTAGATCGCACGCTTCCTAGGATTAAGAATCAAGCCGAGCATTTTGGCGCACAATTCGTCGTCGATGAAACAGGTGATTTCATTCGTGAAGAAGACCAATTACTCATCACTTCCTCCTCACTTTCCTTGAGTATGGCCTGGCGAACGGTGGCTGATCTGAAGGGTTTGTTTATTCCAGCACATATCAATCGTAAATCTTTTGGTCTGATCGAATCCCTGGGATTTATTCCAAATGATATTCCTTTTGAAGCGGTTGAGATATCTCATCATTTAACGCCTGATCAAGCCCGCCAATCGATTCCGAGTATAGGCAGCATCCCCATTATTCAAAATGGTGATGCTCACCGGTTAGATGAATTGATTGGAACTCTCTATTTTGAACTTGATCAAGTGTCTATTTCGGAAATTAAAATGTCTTTATCACATAAATTCGGCAGGTCATTCGTGGTTATTTAGTAATTTTTACAAATAATATTGTACAATCATACTGTCTTTATGTTTGACAATTAATAGAGCGACTGATGACATTTGTAAATTGAAGTAAACTTAACGCATATGTAAGATTATCAAGGTATAAAATCGGCATTTTTCATAAATGCCTAAATTTATTCTGGAGAGATGAATGGCAGCAACTACAACTGTAACAAAAACGTATCCTAAGAACGAACCGCTCGGAGATGCGGCCAAAAAGGCAGTAATTGATACCATCATCGAGCAATACAAGGACCTTCCTGGCGCAACCATGGTGGTCCTCAACGAGTTGCAATCAGCAATTGGTTTTGTCAGTACGTATATGCAGGAATATGTCTCAGAAAGACTGCAGGTTCCCCTCTCTCGCGTTCATGGAGTTGTGTCGTTTTATTCATTTTTCACCACCACCCCACGCGGTAAGCACACAGTAAAGTTTTGCATGGGTACGGCCTGCTACGTTGGTGGCACACCATCTTTGATCGAAAAGACAAAACAGATCCTAAGTGTGTCTCCCGGAGAAACGACCAGTGATGGAAACATCACATTTGAAGTATGCCGATGCGTGGGTGCATGCTCTCAGGCACCAGTAGTTGTGATCGATGAAGAAGTATATGGACGAGTTCGCCCCAATAAGATTCCTCAACTACTAAAACCGATTCAGGATGAGAAAGAATAGAAGTTGAGAGAGCTTTCCCTTCATTTGCTTGATATTGCTGAAAACAGTATTGCGGCTGAAGCCAAATGTATCAAAATACTTGTAAATGAAGATAGTAATTCTGATCTTTTACAAATGATCGTTGAGGATGATGGTCGAGGGATGAGCGCTGAAATGGTGGCAAGGGTCATCGATCCATTTACCACCACTCGTACCACACGTAAAGTTGGCCTTGGAATTCCGTTACTAAAAGCAGCAGCTGAAGCCTGTAATGGCTCATTAAGAATTGAATCGCAACTCGGTAAAGGAACGGAACTTTTCGTCCAATTTCAGCGCAGTCACATCGATAGAATGCCGCTGGGCGATTTGATAACAACAGTGTTGAACCTGGTTGTGACAAATCCCCAGATTCACTGGATCTTTCAATATGAATACAACGGCAATGTTTTTACTTTTGATGATGTTCTCGTCAAGAATGAGATTCGGGATCTACCTTTAACAGAGCCAGGTATTCTCAACTGCATTAAAGAAATTCTAAAATCCGGAATCATGGAAATCAATCCGGATTTTTCACCGGACCAAGTGTCCATATCATAACAGGGTCTGTAGGAGAAAAAAGATGACTACGATCAAAAGTTTGGATGATTTGAAACGTGCAAGAGAAGAAGCTTTGAAAAAGCGGGAATTGAAAGCCACTTCAGGTGCAGCCCAAGTGATTGTCGGAATGGGGACGTGTGGGATTGCAGCAGGTGCTCGTGATACGATGAAAGCCATCCTCGAGACAATCGAACAGGATTCGATCACAGGTGTCATAGTGACTCAAACCGGCTGCATTGGTTTATGTGAACGAGAACCGATTGTACAGGTCATTTTGGGTGAGCAGCCAAAGGTTACTTACGGTAAAGTCACAGCAGAAGTTGCTCGAAAGATCATGAAAGAGCACGTTGCAGCCGGGAAAATTGTCACCAGCAATGTAATTAATCTCTAGTTCCATATATCACACTTATAAAAGGTTGTGCTAATGAAGTATTATCGCTCGCACGTATTAGTTTGTGTCGATCCAGAGTGTCTAAAAAAAGGCGCCCATGAAGTTATGGATGCCTTTCAAGATGAACTGGTCGCCCAGGGACTGATCGATGAGGTTCAGGTTCTCGAAACCTCCCGTATTGGTGGATGTGACCATGGCCCAGAGCTGATGGTCTACCCGGAAGGTGTGCATTACAGCAACCTCACCCCTGATGATATGCCCTACCTGGTTGAAGAGCATTTTCTAAAAGGACGTCCTGCTCAAAAATTTATCACTGAAGAAAAAGTCTTTACGGACGAAGAACTCAGCGCTCCTACCGCCAAAGAAATTCGCGTTGTCTTGCGCAATTGCGGCAAAATTGATCCCGAAAACATTGAAGACTATATTGCCGAAGATGGCTACCAGGCGCTGGGTAAAGTGTTAACTGAAAACACTCCCGAACAGGTAATCGATACCGTTCTCAATTCGGGATTAAAAGGTCGCGGTGGTGCCGGTTTTCCTGCTGGAAAGAAATGGCAATTCTGCCGGGCAAGTAAGGAGACTCCAAAGTATGTCATCTGCAATGCTGATGAAGGAGATCCCGGTGCATTCATGAACCGCCGTGTATTGGAAGGCGATCCGCATTCAGTAATTGAAGGTATGATCATTGCTGCATATGCGATCGGTTCCAGTCAGGGATATATATACTGCCGCGCTGAATATCCCATTGCCGTGAAAACCCTGCGCATCGCCATCAATCAAGCCCGCAGTATGGGATTGCTGGGCAAGAACATTCTAGGTACCGGGTTCGATTTTGATCTCGAAGTCCGTATGGGTGCTGGTGCTTTTGTGTGTGGTGAGGAAACCGCCCTTATGGCTTCTATTGAAGGCAACCGAGGTGAACCTCGACCGCGCCCGCCCTTCCCTGCAGTAAAAGGTTTATTCGCCAAACCTTCTAATATCAACAATGTCGAAACATACGCTAATATCCCGCAGATTATCTTGCGTGGTGCCGAGTGGTATTCAAGCATGGGAACGGAAAAATCCAAGGGAACGAAAACCTTTGCCCTTGCAGGTGATGTAAAACACACTGGTTTGATCGAAATTCCCTTTGGCCTTACCCTGCGAGAAATCGTTTTCGACGTTGGCGGCGGTATTAAGGACGACAAGAAATTTAAAGCCGTTCAAACAGGTGGTCCAATGGGAGGTTGCCTTCCCGAAAGCTACCTCGATCTTCCCGTTGATTATGAAGCAATTACCAAGGCAGGCTCTATCATGGGTTCCGGCGGCTTGGTAATTATGGACGAAGACACCTGTATGGTTGATATCGCACGCTTTTTCATGGATTTCACCCAGGATGAATCATGCGGTAAATGTACGCCATGCCGTGTTGGTACCCGCCGAATCCTTGAAATCCTTGAGAGAATCTGTGCAGGCAAAGGACAGCCAGAGGATATCGAAACCCTTGAATATTTGAGCGCCCAAATTCGCGACGACAGTCTTTGCGGTCTTGGACAAGGTTCTCCAAACCCGGTTGTCACCACCCTCAAACATTTCAGAGATGAATACGAAGCACATATCTTTGAAAAACGTTGCCCGGCAAAGGTCTGCAAAGCCTTGATCCGTTACGAAATCGTTGACGGTGTCTGCACCGGATGTACTGTTTGTGCCCGAAACTGTCCTGTAGGAGCAATCAGCGGTGAACGTCGACAAACTCACATGATCGATCCGGATGTTTGTGTCCGGTGTGGTATCTGTAAACAGGTATGCAACTTTAACGCTATTGTCATTAACTAACCTTTTTACTGTCAGTAGGTCAACCCATCATAGACAGAACTATAGGAGGTTTCAATGGCAGGTAATGGAAAAGATGGCAATGTAGTGGTCGCAGCTGTCAAAGTGGCAGTTGACCGTTACGGCGCCTCACAGGACGAGTTAATACCGATTTTGAACGAAGTAAACCGCGAGATCGGGTATTTACCCGGTGAAGCTCTTGACGAGATCAGCCGGCTCTTGCGGGTTCCCAAAAGCCATCTATTTTCTGTTGCCAGTTTTTACAGGATGCTTTCGACAAAGCCGCATGGCAAACATGTAATCCAATTTTGTGAAAGTGCCCCTTGTCATGTGTCAGGTGGACGTGAGGTCTGGCTGGCGTTAAAAGAGCATCTGAATATCGACGATGATCAAACCACACCCGACGGCAAATGGACGCTCTTAACCACCAGCTGTCTGGGCGTCTGCGGTGTCGGTCCAGTCATGGTGATTGACGATGATATTTACGGTAACGTAGAACCATCACAGATCCCCACGATTCTTGAGAAATACCACTAAAAGGAGACTGCGATGAAAGCATTTCGTTCAATGGTTTTGGTCTCCAGTGATCCTACAAGCATCGAACGTGGGGCTAAGGATGTCTACCAGGCATTTCAATCCGAAATTTCAGCATTCGGTCTGGATAATGAAATTTCCCTTACCATGGTTGGCGATGTAGGCCGGCACGATGCAGCTCCTCTGGTTATTGTCTATCCTGAAGCCGTGATTTACGGTCCGGTGAAAAAAGAAGACGTCCACTATCTGGTTGAAGAACACCTTTATAAAGGAAGAATAGCTTCCAGTTTTCAGGCCCCGGTGAAAGAACTTTCGGGGAAGATTGCCTGGCTTTCCTCCCGTAAAGGAACCTTGCCTGCTGAACAGCGAATCGTCTTGGAACGTGCTGGAGTGATCGACCCAAATTCGATCGATGATTACATCATTCATGATGGATATCAAGCTCTAGCAAACGCAATCACGGAAATGTCACCAGAGGATATCTACACGACCCTCGAAAAATCAGGTTTACGTGGACGCGGCGGTGCGGGTTTTCCGACTGGAACGAAATGGAAATTTGTCCGTAAAGCACAAGGCGAAAAGAAATACGTGATTTGTAATGCAGATGAGAGTGAACCGGGAACTTTCAAAGATCGTTTGATACTCGAAGGCGATCCTCACTCGATCATTGAAGCACTGGCAATCGCGGCTTATACCGTGGGGGCAGATGAAGGCTATCTGTATATTCGTGGTGAGTACACCATTGCCCAGGAACGAGTAAGCGCTGCCATTGCCCAGGCTAGAGAAATGGGATTCCTGGGAAAGAACATCTTTGGCACCGATTTCAATTTTGATCTGCATGTTCACAGCGGCGCAGGAGCCTATATCTGCGGTGAAGAGACTGCGCTAATTGAATCCATCGAGGGCAAACGCGGTGAACCCCGTGCACGTCCGCCATATCCGACCACTCACGGCCTCTGGGGTAAACCCACCCTGGTTAACAATGTCGAAACTCTTGCCAACATCGCTCCAATCATTCGCAATGGAGCAGACTGGTATAGAGGTTTCGGACCTGCCTCAAGCCCAGGTACTAAAGTCTACACTATCCTCGGCAATGTCAACTTGACAGGGTTGATCGAAGTGCCAATGGGGATCACGCTTCGTGAAGTGATCGCGATCTATGGCAAAGGTATGAAGAATGGAAAAACCTTCAAACTAGCTCAAACCGGTGGTTCTTCCGGTTCGATCGTACCAGCAAGCCTGCAAGACACGCCGATGGATTTCGATTCTTTTGCCAAGGCTGGCGTTGCTCTCGGCTCAGGTGCACTCCTGATCTGCGATGAAGATACATGCGTTGTCGATTTGACCAAGGTACTGTTGAACTTTTTCCGAAAAGAATCCTGCGGAAAATGCAATCCTTGCCGTATCGGGAATCAACGTGCTTATGAAATCTTGACCAATATTTCTGAAGGAACCGGTACGCTCAAAGATCTGGATGACTTAATGGTTTTGAGTGACAATCTGTACCAGCTCTCAAATTGCGGGCTGGGTCAGACAGCCGGTGCTCCAATCCGGGATATTATGAATTACTTCCGGGCAGAAGTTGAAGCTCATATAAGATTGAAAGTATGCCCAACGGGAATCTGCCCGATGAGCGGAAAACGAATTTAGACTTTTTACTAGGAGAGATTCGATAATGGTCACACTGACTATCGATGGAAAAACGATTGAAGTTCCTGAAGGAACCACCGTTTTACGCGC